>Ga0210409_10000786_pt1 | contig 46299 bp, 37 predicted proteins | sample IncBWH17MmetaG_FD_161649 | JGI IMG/M metagenome (GOLD analysis project Ga0210409, IMG submission 161649) | Forest soil microbial communities from Barre Woods Harvard Forest LTER site, Petersham, Massachusetts, United States - Inc-BW-H-17-M | ecosystem: Environmental > Terrestrial > Soil >... | reverse complement strand
CGGTCGCACTGCTCCGAGCAAAAGCTATGACCACCCAACCCGAGACCCCCAATCCGCTCGCGGGATTGATGCCCCGCCAACTCCTTTTGGATGTTCTACAAACCTGAGGTGCCTTTCTAAAAACTATGCAAAAAAAGCCCAATAATCCACGTTTTGTATTTTGAATTTCGTAACACCCTCCAAAGGGATTCCGTCTCAAAGCCCAGGGTGGCGAGTGATGCCAGTCCGGAAGGACCGAGCTACCCTGGGTCAGCCAACGTTGGCCCGTGATGTTCGAGTTCCCTTTCTGAGAACTGGGAAGCTTTCGCTCCCGGCCCGACATGAAGTTCATATCAAGGTATCCGACGGCTACGTCGCATGATCGCTGAATTGCACCCACGAGCGTAGTGTGCTTTACTGAGGCGGGCGCCGGAATAGGTCCCACTCTGGGCTAAATGGAAATGTGAGTTCATCACGACGCCTGTATCAACAGCTTCCGCATGTCAGCAGCCACTCGCGCCGGGCCGTCGCCGAAGAGACGTTTGAACTCCCGGCTGAATTGCGACGCGCTTTCATAGCCCACTTTCATCGCCGCCCCACTGGCGTTGAGGCCATCGTTGACCATCAACATTCGCGCTTTGTTCAGGCGGATGTTTTTCAAATATTGCAATGGTGATGATGAAGTGATGGCTTTGAAGCGGGTATGAAAACCAGCCACACTCATACCGGCATCATGTGCCAGTGTGCCAATGTCATAGTGGCGGGCGTATTCGGTGTGAATGCGAGCCAGCACGCGACTGATCCGTCCGAAATGGCTGTCGGGCGCCGCGAGGGCGCGCAGATTGCCCCCCAACTTTCCGCGCAGCACGTGATAAACGATTTCACGCACGATTTGTGGGCCGAGGATGCGGCTGTCATCAGCGGAGCGCAGACTTTCCAGGAGCCGGATCGTTGCGGCGCGCAGCACGTCGTCTAATACCGTGGCTTGCATGGCTTGCGGCTCGGAGCCGTTCGCCGGCTCGAGGTGCTCCATTTGCATGAGCAACTCGGTGACAGCAGCCGGTGTCACGCCGATGCGCACGGCGAGCATCGGCGCTTCGGGACTCCCGTCAGTCTCGCACTCGAAAGGCAATGGCACCGAGAGCACGAGATAGTGGTTCGCGTCGTAGATGAACTTGTTGTCGCCCAGATAACCGGTCTTGCGGCCCTGTGCCATGATGAAAATGCCCGGTTCGTAAGTGATGGGAGTTCGAGGAATGTGCCGCGTCGTCCGCATAAAACTCACATCCGGCAGGCGAGAAGGCAGGAACCCATCGCGCGGCGCCAGTTCCGATAGTAGCGAGACAAGGCGTCGATTTGGTGGCGGTTGAAGCGACTTTTCACTGGTTTTGGCCGATCTTGGTTTCATCTATTCTGTAATAATAGGCAACAATTCAGCCCCATATGCAACGTTGATCCTGATTCCAATAGGATTAGGCAAGCATTTGAGAATTCTGTGTATGGAACAAATCGATTCCTCCACTAGAGTGCATATGTCCTTTGATGGGAAATAACAGCAACCAGGAAGAAAGATGAAAATGAATAATACAATGAGTGAAGCCACGCTTGGCGGTCAATTTACATTCCCCGTTACATCATTGACGGTCCAACGGATGGGTTACGGCGCAATGCAATTGGCCGGCCCCGGCGTGTGGGGACCGCCCAAGGACCCCAACGCTGCCGTCGTCGTGCTCCGGGAAGCTGTCGCGGCTGGCGTGAATCATATTGATACGGCGGACTTCTACGGCCCGCATGTCACCAACCAAATCATTCGCCGCGCGCTCCATCCCTACCCTGCAGGATTGGTTATCGTCACCAAGTTGGGAGCCATCCGCCCGCCTGACGGATCGTGGCAGCCAGCCAACTCGCCCCAGGACCTGACCGCTGGCGTCCACGATAACCTCCGCAACTTGGGTTTGGAGGCGCTGGACATTGTCAACTACCGCGCGATGGGCTCGATTCACGGCCCCAAAGAAGGGTCCATCGGTGAGCAGGTGACGGTTCTGGCCGACCTCAAGCGCCAAGGCTTGATCCGTCACATTGGTCTGAGCAACGTCACGACCACGCAGGTGGCCGAGGCACAGGCGATCACTGATATCGCGTGCGTCCAGAACAACTATAACCTGGCCCATCGCGAAGACGATGCCTTGATTGATGATCTGGCCCGGCAGGGAATCGCGTATGTGCCGTTCTTCCCCCTAGGTGGGTTCACGCCGCTCCAATCGTCCACCTTGTCGGTCGTCGCGGATCGACTCCGGACCACGCCGATGCAGGTCGCGCTGGCGTGGCTGCTGCATCGGTCGCCGAACATCCTGTTGATCCCCGGCACATCCTCGGTCGCTCACCTCCGCGAGAACTTGGCCGCCGTGCGGTTGACGCTCTCGCCAGAAACGTTGGCGGAACTGCACGGCATTGCCGCCGCGACTGTGGCGATGAAGCATTGAAGCATTCGCTCGACTCGACCAATTCTCCCCAACTGAGAAATTCAGAAAGGACAAGAATATGCGTGTTTTCGTTACCGGTGCGACGGGCTTCATCGGCTCTGCCGTTGTTCAGGAATTAATCAAAGCGGGCCACAATGTGATCGGCCTCGCTCGTTCAGATACGGCCGCTAAGTCCCTCTCCGCCGCTGGCGCCAAGGTCCATCGCGGCGACCTTCAGGACTTGGACAGTTTGCGTGTTGGAGCCGGCGCTGCCGATGGCGTGATTCACGCCGGCTTCAACCACGACTTTTCAAAATTCAAGGAGAATTGCGAGAATGAGCGCAAGGCGGTGGAGGCTTTGGGGTCGGCGCTGGCTAGCTCTGGCCGTCCCTTAATCATTACTTCTGGAATCGGACTGCTTCCTCCAGGCCAGCTCGCAACGGAACAAACCATGCCTGCTTCTCCCATTCCAAACCCTCGCGTGGCCTCTGAAGAAGCTGCGCGCGCAGTGGCGGATCGTGGGGTGCACGTGTCGATTGTGCGGCTTCCGCCATCGGTCCACGGCGATGGCGATCACGGCTTTGTGCCGATTCTCATCAATATGGCGCGTCAAAACGGAGCTTCTGCATACATCGGCGAGGGGCTCAACCGCTGGCCTGCAGTGCACCGGCTCGACGCTGCTCATTTGTTCAGGCTCGCTTTGGAAAAAGGGGCTGCAAGGGCCTGTTATCACGGCGTGGCCGAAGAGGGCGTAGCCTTTCGGCAAATCGCCGAAGTCATCGGTCGCCGTTTGAGAGTGCCGGTCATCAGTAAGACGCCAGAAGAAGCGGCCCATCACTTCGCCTGGTTCGCGCATTTCGCGGCAATTGATGTGCCGGCTTCCAGCAAACAGACACAGCAAGCCCTGGGATGGCGTCCAACGCAGCCCGGGTTAATCGCGGACCTTGATCGTCCGACCTACTTCAAAGCTTAATTTCCGGGAGCAACTCGATACGGAATTATGGAAAACTCAATTTGACCGAAAAGCAAAAGGAACATCACCTGACAAGCACATCATCCGACAACATGAGCCAGAAGACCGCCATTATCACAGGCGGAAGCCGCGGCACTGGCCGCAACACCGCTATCAATCTTGCAGGGCGGGGTCGGGAGAAAGTTTTTCCACAAACTTCTTCGCCGCCCTTCGCCTGCGAAGCAGGCGCTTTAGCGTTCGGCCCTTGGCAAAGTGGCATTCGGGCATTCGGCATTCGGGTCAAACCGTAGATTTGTGTGATCACAGGAAAAGGGGCCGATCTGCGGTTTTTCCCATTTCGTTCGCCGCCTGGTCGCAATGAAGTCCCGCCAACAGCAGACCCAGCGCACGTTGCTCGACCGGCTGCGGCTGGAATGCGCGATTGAGATGTCCAGCAACACACTTCTCGCCATTGCCGACCTCGATGCCGACACGTGGGCGGCCGAAGTGAAGCGCATCCGTGGCAAGAAACACCCGCTGACCGCCAAGGAGGTTCACTTTGGTCGTCTGGCCTGAGTCGCACCGCCTGGCCGGAAGCCGATGAGCCGGCGCCCTTCGGGGTAGGCCCAACTCGTGGTCGCTTCCAGTTGGCGGAGCGCGTCGAAAATCATTTGGATGTCCTCGCCTTGCAGCTTTTGGGTCCGTTCCAGTTCCGCGAGTTTGCGACCGAGCGCCTCATAGCGGCCGGCCTCGCGGCGCACTGCTACAAAGGCGCGCATAATCTCCACGTTCACCAGCACAGCACGCCGGCTGCGCAAGACGCTCGACAGCATCGCCACGCCTTGTTCGGTGAAAGCGTGTGGCAGGTATTTCCGGTGCTGCCCACGGCCAGTCTTTAAGATGCCAGTTTGGCATCTTAAAGAAGCGGCTTCCTCGGCAGTCAGTTGGAACATAAAATCATCCGGGAAGCGCTCGCGATTTCATCGTCAAAATTCCCAATGGAGTCTTGCCCCGAAAATTGACACCGGGCCTCGGTCCCGGTTGAACGCCGGGTTGCTAACAAACTGGTAATCTAGCGCTCCGTGAACGGACATCCAGATCTGAAAATCGTAGTACGTTTCGAGGATTTTCTCCGGGCTGTAGCTCAACGCGCCGTCGCCGTCGAGCATGTCCGTGCCGCCCGCCTGCAGGAATTGTTGGTTATCCCGCGAAGCCCCGCTCACGATGCCGGCAAGGCCAAAGGTGTCTTCGGGCCGACGCCAGGCCTCGCCTTTGACGCTCACGCCCAGCGACGCCGACCAATTAGCATCGGTGAAGGTCCACGTCTCTTCGTGGCCGTCATTCCAACCCAGGCGCGAAAACACGCCGACGTTCCTCACAACCTCCTGTTCCCAGTTCAGCCCAAAGCCGTACTTGTAGCGGTAGGCGCGCGCCGCGTCAGGGATGGTCACCCCCGAGCCCTGACCGGCGTCCGGACTAGGAGGGTTAGCCAGCAGAATGGCAGTCGCCGCCTGGTAGCTGGCAAAGTTAGCTTCGTCAAGCCAGGCCAGAAACCGAATCGCCCCCGGATGGGTGTTGATGTTGTAACGGCGCTCAAATTCCGCCATCATTGCCAACGCACGCAAAAACGGACCGTATGCTCCCATGTGGGGCCACATGAGATACTGGTCGTCACCTGTGAAACCATTCTTGTCACGCGGCATTTGGAAAAATCCATAGCGTAAAGCCCATTTCGGCTGATTTAATTCCACGGCAACTCCGGTGGTGTATCCGATGGTATCCTGCCCGTAATCCCACGGGAGGTTGCCCATCATCGCCCAATTCATAAACTGCGTGTGCTGGTCGTGCGCGTACGTGTTGTTGTCGCAAATGTCCAAGGGACTGAACCGGCCGATGGTGAAGGTCAGCCGCGAAAAGTCCCGTTTGCCCGCAAGCGTGAGCTGGTCGTCGGGCACATCCTCCTGGGCGCCGCCCAAGCCGATGGTTTGACGAATAAAGAAACGCGCAAAGGTAAAGTAGGGAGTCTCGGTGCCGGCTTTGTAGGCGTCGCCGTTGGGAAATCCCTCGATCCCGAACGTATGCGTCAGGCCGAAGCCCTGCCACATCAAGAAGTCCATGTGCGCCTCGGCGCCGCGCCATAACCGCGCGCCGGCATACAAGTCCAGCGTAACTGTTTCCTGAACCTCGCCCTCACTGTTCAGGCTGTTCGGGCCGGAGTACTTGGCTGGAAAACCGGGGTCGCCCTGCACAATAGCGGTGTTTTGAACGTGCCAGTTCCAATTCTGCTCCGGCCCTTCCACCCGCTTCTCCGTGGAGTTTAACCCGCTTTCCGGCCCGGGAGGGTCCACGGATGGCTCAGCGCCCGCTTCCGCTCTAGCCGGCAACGTGCACCCCAGCGAAAAGGAAAACGCCGCCAGCACAGTTCCTGCCCGGACCCTCAGTGGGGTGCAGGCACGTCGTTTGTCAGTTGGCCACCGGACCTTGACCACACACCAGAGTGGCAGCGCCTCAGTTCGCATTATTTGCCATCACGAAAGCAAAGGATGTGTATAATGTCAAATAGAAAGTGTTAAGCCTAAAACATCCATTCGGACCACATGAGGAGTCAGACTCCAGAAAGGCTCGCCAATGGGTTAGCTCTCCGCCAAAAAATCCGCCGTTAAACGGGTCAGCCATTAGGGCCCTGATCAAGCGGAAAAAACATTATTGTCCGATTTTTTTGAACCGGTATCTACCGCGGCTTCTCAAACTCTCTCTGCGGGCTGATACGAACCTGCGTTTTCGTCATTTGAGTCGGGCCGCCGACCGAGTCTTGGCCCGGCGAGGCGATCCGTTCAGTCAGCCATCTGGATCTAGCGCATTTGGGGCTGGTGTGCGGGCTCAGTCCAAGTTCGAACTGAAAGGAGCGGACCGGATCTCTCTTGGCCTGCTCCCTCCGGCTCGGTTTTCTTGGTCAAGCGTTCCATTACCACACGCGTTGGTTTTGGCAAGCGCGTGCGTTCACCAACTCTGCGCCCATCCAGCCATCGGCGGGACCAGAAAACCTTCAGTGCCGGGCTGCGTTCATTCAGACGATAGGTTGGGACCGGAGTCGTTCCCACGGTGTCTTTTCCGTTGCGGGTTTCTCGCGGAGATGCAACCAATGATTGGTCCCAAACGGCTGGAGTTGTGGTTGGGCCGGGTCGCTGGGGTGAAGGGCGGGTTCCAAGGACCGGAACAGCGCAAGCGCCAGTTTCAGGACCCGCAGGTCGCGCCGGCGCCGGTTGGGTTTTTGATTGAGTTGAATCAGTTGGCGCGCCTCCTCGCCGGTGGCCCACCGGATCGCCTGGGTTTCCGCGTCGAACTGTTTCGTGTCTTCGACCGGGACCATTAGAAAGTATTCGTTGCTCGTGCGCGAGCCGTCAAAGCAGCCGGGGATTTTCGCGGCGATCTCCGCCCGATAGCCGGTTTCTTCAAGCACCTCCCGCACGGCGGTTTGTTCCGGAGATTCGCCGAGTTCAGGTTTGCCCTTGGCAAAAGTCCAGACATCCCCTTTATAGTGGCCGGCCGGTTCCCGCAACAGCACTTGGCCGCTGGAATTGATTACGACTCCGCCGTAGGCTTTTTTCATCGACTGTATGCGCCTGCTTCGTTGCGGCGCGAATAGATAATAGCAGGACGTGTACCTGCGGAAACGGAGGTTTGACCGCCCCATCCGGGTGCCGGTTGCGGGGTCAATTCCTTATCTCCCTGTGCCGGCCTGAAACGAAGACGCAGGCGGCCATGAACCTCCCATGCACCGGAAGCGCTTGCGGTTGGCGCTGATCGCCTTGCTTCAACACGGCGTTGTTTGCTACTAAGTTAGAGAGCATTTGCCGGCCATAAGTGTCCCTCGTCGCTTCCGCACTCAACACTGCATGATAACCGTCAATGCGGCTCCGCGCCCGCGTCGGAAGGGTGACAAGTTGGATACGATCTTGTTACGGGTTAGGATTAACCTACGCCTCTTCACTTCCTGACGGGTAAACTGACGTTTTCTGACGGGTCACCTGACCGGTAAACCGTGAAAAAAATCCCATTTTATGCGGGTGCTGACGGGTTGACGGGTCCAGCCACCCCCAAGGGTATATGCCCCCTGTGATAATCGTCCCTTGGCGCGCCGGAGCGCAGCGCAGGCGGAAGCGCAGGCGGGTCGTCCTCGTAATCGATTTGGCCCTGTCCCCTTCTCCGCTTCCCGTTCAAAGTTCAAGGTTCCAGGTTCCAACCATTCCTGACTATTCCACGCAGGATACTTTGGGACGGTTGGGACGGTCTGGGACGGCTGTGGGACGGTTGCAAGAGTGAGAATCGCCCGTGTTTACCGGCCTTGGGACGGTGGGACGGCTGTACACCCCCAAACCACCCCCCTACCCCCCACCCTCCTCCTCGTCCTCGTTCTCTTCCTCCTCCTCCTGTGACTAACTGCGACCAACGGCAACCAGCGTTCCGCATCCCTCCAAATGGCGTGGCATGGTCCAGGCGCTTTTTCAATTCCCCCTCAACAACCTATCTGCACCCATCTGCAGCTATCTGCACTCTTGTTCTCCGGCGTCTGGTCCAGATTGCTCCCGGCCCCTCACTGCAGATTACTCAAGATCGCTCTTGTAGAAACTCGACCAATCTCGACCAATCTCGACCAACCTCGACCAAAATAAAACTGCCGCTCACCCTGGACTTTAGATCTTGGACTTTGCAGTGCCTTGTAGCACCTTTGTAGCACCCCAATGGTGCAAAATCACTCGGTTTTATGCGGGTTGTAGCACTGTAGCACCCTGGAGACCCCTAACACACCCCCTCCCTGTCTTCCACTTAGACTCGCCCGCAGCCGCCGGTCCGTGCTCATGTGGTCCCGTAGTCCCGCCGTCCTGTAGTCCGTGCCCTTCCCTTCTGGCGCGAATTCCCGAGATTCGCGGGTTGCCCGGTAACCGTCCGGTCACTTCCCGGTAACCGCTCGGTAACCGTCGGTAACCCACGGTAACCTGTGGTAACCGTACGGTAACCCATAGTAACCGATAGTAACCGATGGTAACCAATCCCGCTTTTTCGCGTCCGTTCCCGCCGCGGTAGGGTACGGTAGCTTACGGTAGGGTACGGTAGGCTTGCCCCTGCACCGGCGGGACTTCCGACGCCTTGTTCGGGGTCGAACTTCCGGACTCCGGCCGCGCCCAGTCGCCGTAGCGGCCTCGCTTCGTTACGCTGCCCCCAGTTCCCTGAGGGCCTCTCCGGCGGCGCTCAGGTTGGCGAGCGTGGTTTCCGAATACTTGCGCGACAGCACCCACCCTTGCGCGCCACCACGGCCAGCGGCCCGGATGACTTCTTTAACGCTCTGGGGTGTCACCCGGCTATAGTCCTCGCGAATCGGTATGCCCATATCGATGCCCGGCCAGATTTCCGTTTTGGTTCCCGCGACGTTTTCGACGCAACGCTTTGTCTCCCGGTACACGTAATCGGGCGAGAGAGCTGTATAGGGGAGTTGGTCGTGGCTCCGCTCGCGGTAGTTAAGGACGCCGTATTCGAACTCAAGCGCCGCATCCATCGGCAGGTCGCGGTAGATGGTCTTGGTGACGCTGTCCATGTAAGTCGCCATGCGTGTGCCGCCGAGGTTGTGATACACGGTCATCTTCAGATAGTCCGAGTACTTCGCCAGCTCTTTGAGGTCCAACTGCGCGCGGAAAAAGGGACTGAAGCCGTGGGCGTGCCATTCGTGCCAGCCGACCTGGACCCGGGGTTTGATCGATTTGACGCGTTGATAAATTGCCTGCTTGGTTTCGCGCAAGCTGTCGTGCCAGAGCGTCTCCCACGCCAGCAGTTCCGGGTAACGGTAAAGAAGGCGCAGGAACGTCACCCAGTAACCGTCCGGCTGGCGCTGGTCGGCTTTGGCCGCGCGCACCCAGTTTTCCATGGCCGCGAACCCTTCCTTCACGCGATCGAAGTTGATGCCCCGCTGCTTCGCCTTTTCCTGGCAGAACGTGCAAAAGCAGGTGACCCGCCCGGGGTCGTTGCCGTTGGAATTGTGAATCGATTCAAAGGCGTTGTTAAAAGCTCCCTGCTTTTCGCAACCCCACATCACGCCGTCGATATCGTATGAGGTGGCGAAATCCTCGTGCAGGCCAACCAGGAAATTGAAGTATTCCGGATTGTTAAAACAGAGCGTCTCCTGCGCCTTACGGCCATGGAAATCCACCGCCAGCGCTTTCTCGATCCCGGGCACCTCGCGGCGAAACACATCCTCGGCCCAGGTGTAAGTCTTGATGCCGCGCTTCTTCGCCGCCGGGATCACCAGCTCCAATATATCGACGTCACCGTGGTCCGGCGCTTTGAGCTTCTTGAAAACCGTATCCTTGTAGAATTGGCCGTGCGGGGTAGCGTAGTTGCCGCCATAGAAATGATCGTTGTAATCCTGCACGCCGTGGTCCGGTAACGGATGGCCCTTCAACTGCCGGCCGGCGATGCCTTGACCGTATGTAAAAGTCGCTATGAACAGCGTGTTGACATGCGCCCGTTCCTGCAGGATATCGAGCACCTTCTCGACCCCTTCATCGAGGAAAGAAATCGAGCCGATTTGAATCCCAATGACCTGGTCCTTCCTGGAGGTCACCGTCGGGACCGGTCCGGGCTCAACGGTGGCCGCATTCAGGCCGGCCAGACCGGAACCAATCGCGGCTGCGCTCGTGCCAACCGCTGCCAGAAAACCGCGCCGATCCATTTCGTGTTTTGATTCCATACTCGCAGGGTAATTCGTGTGGTCGACGCATTTTTAGCATCGCCTGGGGAAAGCTGCAACCGTTGTACTTCGCCAATCGCCAAGACCTTGGCCAAACCATTGGTCCATGCTATCGCAGGAGTCTTGAATCCGCCGCCATCTCGTCCCTTTCCTCCTCCCGCGGCAAGCCGGTCCTCTCCCAACCCTTGATTCCGGATAAAGATTGACGAAGCTTCGACCCGATGGCCAGTGTTTGCATGGTGGTATGCACATGAAAGGCCGTTTCCGACAACCGATCTGGATGATCCCGCTGGCTATTGCCGGCTTGGTCGCGCTTGTCGGCTGGTTCGGCGATGCGCGGTTGCGTCACACGATTGAGACGCAATTGAAAGCCGAGCTGGCCGCGACCCTCGACGCCAACGTGACGGCCTTAAACATCTGGATGACCAACCAGACCCGGTTAGCCTCCTTCCTCGCTGAGGAGCCCGAAGTACACAAACTCTCGCTAACCATTCTCGAACAACCCCTCAGCCCGGGAAACGGCCGGGTTCGGGCGCCCGATTCGCCGGACATGAACGAATTCAGCGCTTATCTCCGAACCCGGCTCAGCAAGGTCAACTACGATGCCGCGCTGCTGGTGAACACGAACTTCCACGTCGCTGCCAACTCCGGCCCTGGTCGGCTGCGCCTGGTGGGCGCCCCCGTCTCCGAGGCCCAGACCAACAAATTCGCCGAGCTTTTCGCTTCGGGCCAACCTTTCATCATCACCCCCTACAAGCCAGAGATGCCGCCGGGTCTTCGGCCACCCTCGAGGCGGGGAGGCTCCGGTCAACCGCCCTTTGGCCCGCCGCCCGACGAGAAGCACGCCGGACGCGAGCCCGGCACCAATGCCTTCCCGGGAAGACGTCGCGCGCCTGTCTCGGAGCCAGGCCGGGGTCGCCGCGGCGACCTTACCCTTATGCAAGTGGCGGCTCCTGTGCGCACCGACTCCGGGGTCGTCGCAGGCGCGCTCGCGCTCATCATCAATCCGGACCGGGAATTTACCCGGATGCTCTCTGTGGCACGGTCCGGGGAATCCGGCGAGACCTACGCTTTTGACCAGCACGGATTGCTCCTTTCGCGCAGCCGGTTCGACGACCAGCTTCGCGAGCTGGGCTTGCTGGATCCTACCAACACGAGTTCCGCCCTGAACCTCCGGCTGCATGACCCGGGCGGGGATTTGTCAAAAGGGTACAAGCCGGCGAGCGACGAGTCCGCCTCCCGCGAGTTGACCCGAATCGTCGCCGCAGCGGTTGCGGGTCAGGACGGAGTGGATGCGCAGCCGTCGCGTGATTATCGCGGAATCAATGTAGTCGGCGCGTGGCGCTGGCTGCCGGAGCACGGTTTCGGCGTGGCGACCCAAATCGATGCCGCGGAAGCCTACAAACCGCTGCGTGTGCTGCAAGTGGTGTTTGTGCTCCTGTTCCTGCTGCTGGTCCTTTGTGCGTGCATCATGTTCCTGTTCTCCTACCGCGACGTGGTCTGGCGTCAGCGCCTGGACGAAGCGGAGCTTAAGCTCAAACGCTTGGGCCAATACACCCTCGAGCAAAAAATCGGTGAGGGCGGCATGGGGGTCGTTTACCGGGCGCGCCACGCGCTCATGCGCCGCGATACTGCCATCAAGCTGTTGCTCCCCGACCGTGCCGACCCGGCATCGATTGAGCGCTTCGAACGCGAGGTCTGTCTCACCTGCCAGCTTTCCCATCCCAACACGATTCAAATCTACGACTACGGCCACACCCCGGACGGCATCTTTTATTACGTCATGGAGCTGCTGCGGGGACTCAACCTCCACGAGCTGGTCACCCGCTGCGGACCACAGCCTGAGGGCCGCGTCATCCATATCCTCACCCAGGTGTGCGAATCGCTCGCCGAAGCGCATGCTCTCGGCCTCATCCACCGCGACATTAAGCCGGCCAACGTGTACCTCTGCGAGCGGGGCGGTGTGCCCGATTGCGTAAAGGTGCTGGACTTCGGGCTGGTCCGCCTCTACCGCGCCGAAAAAGGCAGCCCCATGCATCTCACCGGCGAGAAAGGCATCGTCGGCACGCCCTGGTTCATGTCGCCTGAGTCGATCAAGAATTCCGCGCTGAGCGACCCGCGCAGCGACATCTACGCCATCGGCGCGCTGGCTTACTTCCTGTTGACCCGCGAGTATGTCTTCAACGGCGAATCCGTGATGGAAGTTTATGAGAAGCAGTTGACACAAGATCCGCCTCCTCCCGGCCGGCGCAGCTCCAACCCGGTCAGCCCCGAACTCGAGCGGACCATCCTGCGCTGTTTGGAAAAAGACCCGCAACTAAGGCCCCAAACCATCAGTGAGCTGCGTGCCCTGCTCCAGGCCAGCCCGCGGACCACAGATTGGGGGCCCGAACAGCGAGCCTCCTGGTGGAACCTCAACCAGCCTCAGGCTTCCGCGCCGACAGGCCCACCTTCACCGGTGCCCGCCACCATCAGCATTGAGCTCCGCCCCAGGAACGGCTCCTAACGCTTTCAACGCTTCAGCAATCCTCAGCCAGTGTGTTCCATGCCAGAACAAGTGGCCACATCCACTACAGACGAAATATTCGTCCGGCCAGCGAAACCGCGTCTCGTAAGCTTTGAGAATGCGGCCCACATTGCGCTGCACGGTGCCACATCGAGGCGCGGGATTCCATCCCGGCATTTGGGGTTGATTCCCTGGTCCGCCCAGACGTAGTTGTGGTGACCGCGTATCGATGAGAACAGACGCTCCCAACATCTCCGCACGGCTGCGGTTGCGCGTGACCGCCGCCGCCGAGTCCCAGTTGAGGTCCGGTCATCCCTGGCTTTACGCGGAGAGCATCCGGGAGCAAAACCGCGCCGCTCATCTGGGCGAGCTGGCGGTTGTCTATGACCGCAAGGACCGCTTCCTCGCGTTGGGATTATTCGATCCGGATTCGACGCTTCGGCTGCGCGTGCTGCACGCCGGCAAACCGCAGACGGTGGATCGGGCGTGGTGGTCCGCGCGGCTCGAACAGGCGCTCGCCAAAAGAGCGCACCGGTTCGATGCGCAGACAACCGGCTTCCGCTGGATTAATGGCGAGAGCGACGGCTGGCCCGGTTTGGTGCTCGACCGTTACGACCGCACGTTGGCGTTGAAGCTTTACACCGCTGCCTGGCTGCCACGGCTTAAGGAGACCGTCGAGCTGCTTACCGGGCGCTTGCACCCGGAAAGAATCGTGCTGCGCCTCAGCCGCAACATCCAAAAAGTTGCCGAGTCCCAATTCGCAATGGCCGATGGCCAGCTCCTGGTCGGTCCACCCTTGGAGGGCCCAGTCCTCTTTATGGAGAGCAGCTTGCGGTTCGAAGCCGACGTGTTGCGCGGGCAGAAAACGGGATTTTTTCTGGACCAACGCGAGAACCGGCGCCGGGTTGAAACGCTCGCCAGCGGCCGAACCGTCCTCAATGCGTTCAGCTTTTCCGGGGGGTTCTCACTTTACGCGGCGCGCGGCGGCGCGACTGCCGTTACAGATCTGGACATCAGCGCTCATGCGCTGCAGGCTGCGAAACGGAACTTCGCGCTGAATCAATCCCTCCCTCCCGTCGCCGGCTGCCGGCACCAACGCATTCAGGCCGACGCGTTCGAGTGGCTGGCCGCAAACACGCAACGAAAGCTCGGCCTGATCATTCTCGACCCGCCGTCTTTCGCCAGAAGGGAAAGTGAACGGTCGGCAGCAATTCGCGCCTACAGCCGCTTGGCGGCGTTGGGGCTCTCACATCTTTCGCCGGGCGGCATCCTGGTCGCTTGCTCCTGCTCAGCTCACGTGACCGCCGAAGAATTCTTCAAAGCAGTAAGGCACGCCATCGCACAATCGGGACGCAAGCTGGAAGAGGTTCAGACGACCCAACACCCGGTGGACCATCCCGCTGCGTTTAAAGAAGCTGAGTATCTGAAGGCGGTGTATCTGAGGGAACAGCGAGGTCGTGGTGTAGTGGGGTGATGGCGTGATTGGAACCTCAAGTGATGAGGGCGTGGATAATTGGAATGATGGATTGACTCAGAAAGTCGCTTCCCAACACTGCATCACTCCATTTCCCCGTTTCCGCCGCGTCAGAACAGCTTGTTGACGACGATCCCCATCACGCTCAGCGGCCCCTGGTCTTCGAGGCCTTCGGTTGCTTTGTCGAGTTTTTGCAGCGTCAGCTTGGCGTTGCGATAAAGCTCCTGGTCATTGATGATCTTGCCGACCGAACCCTGGCCCTGGTTGATCTTCTGCATGATCTCCTTCAGGTTGGTCATCGAGGCGGTCGTTTCGTTATAGAGCGTATCGTCATGCAGCAGTTTGCCGACGGTTCCTTCGCCGGCGTTGACCTGGGCAATGATCTTGCGGGCATCGGCGACGGTCGCTTTGATCTCGTTGCCGGTATCCTGGAGGTTGCTCACCGTGGTCAGCGCGGAATTATACAGCGAATCATCGTAGATGAGCTTGCCTACGGTGCCTTTGCCCGAGGCGATCTGGCTGGAGACCGACTTCAGGTTGAGGATGCTGGCGGTCAACGGCTCGCGGTTTGCCTTGAGGAAATCAGTGAACGGGCCAAGCAGGTTGTCAATTTTGTCGCCGGTAAAGCTCTTGGTGAGGTTCTCGACACCCGTCGCAACGTTGTCGATTTTGGCCATCATGGCACTCAGGTCGGGCTGCTCAGCGGTGGTGAGCATCGTGCCGGCGGTGGCGAGCGGGGCAGTCCGCGAGCCGAAATCGAGCGACACGAAATTCTGCCCCATCAGGCCGGTGAACTTCACCGTCGCCACGCTGTCGGTCCGCACCTGCACATTCTTCCGCAATTTCATCGTCACCAGGACCTTGTTGTTCGCCTCGTCCAGAGTAATGTCCTCCACTCGGCCGATTTCGACCCCCGCCATCTTGACGCGGTCGCCCTTCTTAAGGTCCTGGACGGTGCCAAACAGAGCTTTTAGCTGGTAACCTCGTTCGAAGCGTCCGGGGCCCCCGACGACCTCCAGGATCAGCACTGCGGCGATAACGGTCAGGGCGACGAAAATGCCCAGCCGGGTTTCAAGGCTGTTTTTCATATTCTATCTTAGTCCATTGGTTAATTTAGATCAGGTCGAAAAGCAAATCACTCGCGGCGGAACCGGGCGTTGAGAAACTCCCGCACGAACGGGTGGTTGAAGCGCTTTACTTCCTCGGGCGTCCCGACGGTCAGAATCTCGCCCCCGTTAATCACGGCGAGGCGGTCGGCGACCCCAAACGCCAGGTCCCGGTCATGCGACACCACCAGGGACGTCACATGGATGCGCTGGTTGAGCTTGACGATTTCCTCGGCGATGATGACGGACGACAAGGGGTCCAACTCGCTGGTCGGCTCATCGTACAGGATCAATTGCGGCTCGATCACCAGCGCGCGGGCGATGGCGGCGCGCTTCTTCATCCCGCCCGAAAGTTCGCTCGGCATTTTATCCTGTGCATCCTTGAGGCCCACCACTTCGAGCTTCTCGGCGACAATTCGAGCGATTTCTTCCGGTGGTTTGAGTTGATGCTCCGCCAGGTACAAACCCACGTTCTCGCCCACCGTCAGCGAATTGAGCAGCGCGCCGGACTGAAACACCATCGCCAGCCGGTAACGGTCCATCACGTCGCCGGTTTGGATCGACTGGCCGTCGATGAGGATTGTGCCCTGGTCCGGTTCCTCCAGGCCGATGACATGCTTGAGCAGCACCGACTTGCCGCTGCCGCTGGGGCCCATCAACACGAAGATTTCCCCGGGCTTCACATCGAGATCGATTCCCTTGAGAACTTCCAGGGCGTTGAAGCTTTTGCGCAGTCCGCGCACCTGGACGCTGACACCCTGGGGAGTTGCAGGAGCTCCGTTCATTTATCTGAGCAGAACGCGCGTCAGGATGTAATCCAGGATCACGATCAGCACGATCGAATTGACCACCGCCTTGGTGACTGACCGCCCAATCCCCCGCGGACCGCCGATGGTGATTAAACCCTGGTGGCACGAAACGATCCCGATCACCCACGCGAAGATGAAGCTTTTGAACACCCCGTTGACCACATCCCGGATTTGCACGACATCGCGCAGGGTGGTGAAGAAGGCGGGAAACGCAATGTCGATGCGGGGATTGGCCGAGCAGACAAACGCGCCTCCCAGCCAGCCGACCAGGATCGCGAAAGTTACCAGCATCGGCAGCGCCACCGCAATGGCGACCAGCCGCGGCAGCACTAGGTAATAGATCGGGCTGATGTTCATCGTGCGCAACGCGTCAATCTCCTGGTACACACGCATCGACCCAATTTCCGCCGCCATGGCCGAGCCAATTCGGCCCGCTATCAAAATCGACATCATCACCGGTGCCAGTTCTTTGCAAATCGAGATGCCCACCACTCCTCCAACAGCGTTGGCCAGCCCCCGCTCCACCAGCACCGGCCCGGTCTGCAACGCGATGACGCCGCCAATGAAAAACGAGAGGATGCAAACCATCAGCAAACTGGCATTCCCAATTTCAAAGAACTGGTCGAACACTTTCACGCGCTGGCGCCACGTCCGCGGCAGGGCCAGGAGCGTGCGCCAGAGCAGTATCACCATTTCGCCGATGTTTTGAAACATAAGTGCCGACCGTCCGTCAAACCGTCGCTTCCCGGGCAGGACCGAACGCTCGCGTTTCGCCGCTTCCGGCGAATCCGCCACTCCGGCTATCGTGTGGTTCGCTCAAGTCCAGAGTCATTGCACCCCATCTTGCCCGCCGCGCCCATTCGCGCCAATCAATTTCTCAGGTTCACGCCCTTGCGCTTCCGCCCGGTTGCGCTTTCCCAGAGGAATGTAGAAGATTCTCACTTGCTTGCCTTCGGCCTCCGACCGGTATTGGAACAGCCCGAACAGGGCCGACACCTTCTTATGGCTAGGCGCCGCCTCGTGCCGGTACAGGTTCCAGAACAGTGATTGGCTGCTGGCGCCGGTCTGCGCGTTCTTTTCCGAGCGCCAGATCGACCAAACCGGCGAGTAGTCACGTTCAATCTTGTGGCTGCCGAGCGTCCACACCTCCAGCAGTGCCAGCGCCTGGAACCGGGTGTTCCCGTTAAAATCACGCCGCCGCGTAAACAGCGGCCAAAGATCCGTCCGCCGCCGCGAAGTCCCGGCTTCCGTGTTGTTTTCGAGGATGTCCGAATACAGGAAAAAAAGAATACGGTTGCGCCGCCGGTCCAGAGGCTCGGAGTGCATCCGATCGTACTTGTAAACCGGCCAGAGGTAAAAATCGCTTTCCAGCGCGGGACTCCGGGCGTGGCTGAAAAACGGCCACACGCGGCTGGTTGTCTTGCCTTCGCCTCGCGCGAATTCCACCAGCGGCCAGGGTGCGTCCCACTCGCGGTATTTTTGCTCCCGGTCCGTGATATGAGAGAAAAAAGGCCAGAGCACCGTGGTCGAGTCTCGCTGGGGCGAGCGTTCGAGGCTGTAAACGGGCAAGACTCCCTGCTGCCAAACCGGGTTGGTCGTCCCCAGGCCGCTGTGTTCGTTGTAGTAAATCGGCCAGAGGGTGAAGAAACGGTCGTGCCCCGGCACGGTCTCGATGTCACCAAAGCCATCGGTGCGGGTCGTGACCTCCTTGTGCTCATTCCCCACCAGTGGCCAGAATTGCCAGCCCTTCAAACCCGGGCCGTGTCGCAAATGGAAAAAAGGAACAAGATAGTTGTCCGTGATCACTTCACCCTTGCGGGTCTCACAATAGCATGGCCACATCACAAAGCTGATCTCATCCCGGAACAGCCGGTTCTTCAGGTGCCCGTAAAACGGAAGCAGCGCGGTGTAGTTCTCCGCCGGGTCCGAGGATCGTTGTTGGAAGTAAATCGGGAACAAGCTGAAACGGTTCCGGTCCCTCTCGGTCTGAGACGGGCCGCCCGCAAGACTCAAGACCTGGAAAAACTGCCAGCGGTATTGCTGACCGTAACGGTCGTAGGTGAGCAATGGATAAGCAAAGTCGAATTCCGCCAAATCCACGGCCGGGTCCCGCGTATAGGAAAGCAACGGCGGCACGGCCCAGGTCCGCTCGGTTTCCTTTCGTTCTTCGTAAAACAATGGGCTGATTGCTTCAGTCCGTTGCCCGGCATTCAGTGTCAGGTCGAAGCGCTCGAAAAGGGGGCCGGCGCTGACCGCGTTCGTACCAGCTAGCGCGGGCAGGCGCTGTCCCGCCGCTAGAGCGGTAAAGATAACCAGGTGCAGGGTGGCTCTCATCAAGGGGTCTGCGCTGTCTATACGAGCGGTGGGGTCAAGTGGCGTCGCGCTTGGTTTCTGACTGCGGTAACGTTAACCGGCGTCCTTTCTTACTAAAAACCATGGTTTTCATATAATTATTGACATTAAAACCCATTGCTCTAATCTGCTTCCAGAGTTGAGGTCTTTGACCTCGGTTCCTCCCGACCCAGTGTCGATCGTGCATTGTCGGCACTGGGTCGTTTTCTCCGCGGGGCCGGACGAGTCAGCAGGTTCAGCAACGCCGGCAGGAAGGTTAACCCTGCCAGCATGCAGGTAGTCAGCCCCGTTGCCATTACATAACCCAGGCTCTGAATCCCTTGATGCTTCGCTAGAATCAAACTGCCAAAACCGGCAATTGCTGTCAGCCCAGAGACCAGCACCGCTTTGCCGGTGCTCCTGGCCAGGATGCTCGGGGTTTGCTCTTCGGCGTAGCGGTTGAGGATGTGAATGCCGTTGGTAACGCCAATGCCGATGACCAGCGGCAAGGTCATAATGTTCGCTGGGTTGAGAGGCACGTCGAAAAAGCCCATCAACCCGCCCAGCCACAGGAAACCGACGGCGACCGGCACGAGCGCCAGCGCGACACACAACGCACTGCGGAAATGAAGCAGGACCAGGAAGACAATCGCCACCAAGGAGTAGCGCGCCGCCTCCTCGTAGCTTTGTTTGAGCAGCTCCGTATAATAATAAAGCTGCACCGGCGTGCCGGTGACGTTGGGATCAATCGGCTTAAGCTGCTCGATAAACTCTTTTTGATTCTCGCGCTGCCAAACGTCCTTTTTCGGATAGACCATTAGCAGATACTCGCCCGTGACGCCGATAAACCGGTCGCGCAAGGCTTCGGGCAGGTCCTCCGCGCGCAACGGCGCTCGGTTGTCCTGATTCTTCAGCGCCCGGAACGTCTCCCGCACGTCATTAAACAGCGCTTGCTGGAAGGCGGCAAGTTTCACGCTATGGTTGCTGACATCCACGGTGGTTCCCGCCAGCATCGCCTTGCGAAGCTGGCCGACCGCTTCGCGCAAGGAGAGAAACTGCTTAGCCAGCGCCGGTTCGTCGTTTTGCACGTCACCGTAAGCGGCTCCCAGGTAACCGTAGAGGGAGTATAGCGTGCGGCTCAGCTCCTCAACCCCGACCGACGAGGCATCCGGCGCCAAAAAGTGAATTGGGGCCAGGAGCGCCTTGATGTCCCCGACAAGCGTGAGTTTGTGGGCTTGGTCCTCGTTCAGGCCGAAACGCATGATGGAATCCACGCTGGCCACGGACGACAGGTTGGTGATTTGGGCTTCGAGTTCGGCTGCCTGCTGCAGGTTTGTGGCGATGACCGCTGCAAAGAGGACAGATTTGTCTGCCGAGTTCAGGAGCTTTTTCTCGAACTCCACGGCCGGCAGGCCTGCGCTTTGCATGTGGAGCAGGTCGTAGTCGAAGTACACCTTGTGAATCTGGGTCGCCGCCAGGCCGCACAGTGCCACCGTCAGGCACGTGACCATCACCGGCCGCTGCAGCCAGAGATTCTCGATGCGCGCGCGTCGCTCGGCGATATCGCCGTGCTCGTGGTCAATCACGTTCTGCCGGCCCTTGAGCAGCAGCACCGGCAGCATAGTTAACATGGGCACCAGGCACACCAGCAGGCCGCCGCCGCAAATGACTCCCATCTCCTGGATGCCTCTGAAATTGGTAAATCCCATCGCCAGGAAGGCCCCGGCGGTCGTAAACGCCCCGGTGAAAATCCCCTGCCCGGTATACACAATCGCTTTGCCCAGCGCCGCCTGCTCCGTCCGCCCGCGCCGCAGCTCCTCTTCGTAACGCGAGATCAAGTGCACGCCGTAATCGATCGCCAGCCCGATCAGGATCGGCACAAAGGTGATCGTTAAAATATTGAGGTGCCCCACCGTGAGCGTCGCGAACGCCATGGTATAGCCCAGGCCAACAATCAGCGACAGCGTCGCTTTTACTGGCCGGCCCGTTTCCTGGTAGCCGTAGATGAAGATCAGCGCGCACGCCACCAGCGACACGATACTCGCCACCGTCGTGTCCTTCTGTGATTGCGCCATCTCGTCGTGCTCCAACACCGGCTCGCCCGTCAGGCCGACATTCAGACCCGGCACTTCGGTCTGGGTCTCTGCCACCAGGCGGCGCAACCGCTCCACTGATTTCGCGTTCAGGCTGTCTTTCGGCGCCTGCGCGCTGACCAGATAAATGCGCCCTTTGGCAAACGTGATGTAAATCTGTTGCTCCGCGTCCTCCCCCGGACTGAACAGGGCGGTGACTCCTGGCGAGGGTGGGGTGCCCGGACGCTCGAGGCTCTCGCTAGCTTGGGTGATGATCCGTTCCAGCGCGGGAAAAGCCTTCAGCAACGAATCCGTTTCGGCGCTCTTTTCCCGCTTCGCCGTGCGGAACTGAGCGTTGATCATGTCGAACAGCGACACCAGATTGGTCGTGCGGGTGAATTGCTGGATGAAAGGAAGATAATCTTCCAGCGTCTTTTTCAACTCGCCGAGGTCCGCGTCCGGGATGAACAGCAGCGCTTTGGGGCCCAGCATCTTCAGGTCACCCTTGTAGAAAACATTGCGGAACAGATTGGTTTCCGTCTCCAAACGCGCCCCCAGCCGTTCCACAAATTGCCGGTTCTTATCCGGGTCCTCGCTCTCCACCACCACCACCAGGTCATCCTGCGTCGGGAACTCCTTCTTGAATCGCAGAAAATTCTGATGATATTTCTTATTGGCGCCGACGAGGTTGTCTCGGCTCACGTCGAATTCAAGGTACTTCACCGTGTAGGCGACGCAGAAAACAAACAACACCACCTGCGGGTACACGAACCAGCCCCGGTGGCGAAAAACCGCCCCCGCCAGCCAGGCCAGCGTTCGCGCTACCAGCGTGTCCTCGGTTAACCGCTTGATGTGCATCAGTGTGTCGGCAGCACTTCTGGATGACGGGTTCGCCTCATGGGCAGTCGTTGCGGGTCAAGCTTCGCCCTTCGCTGCCTCGTCAGGGAACTCGGCATTGGAATAGACCTCCTTGACGTCATCATGGTCCTCCAACGCATCGAGGAGCCGCGTCACCGCGCTGGCCGCGGGCTCCGCCGGTAATGGCACCGTGACGCTCGCCAGCGCGGTGACTTCCGCCGCAGCGGCTTTGATGCCTTTGGCTTCGATTTGCCTGTGAACCGCCTCGAAATGCGCCGGGTCCGTCACGACCTCGTAACCCTCCGGTTCGACTTTGAAATCCTCCGCCCCGGCTTCCAGTGCGACCTCCATGAGCCGATCTTCATTCGCCGCCTCGCGCGGCACGATGATCTGCCCCTTCCGATGGAACAGCCGGCTGACCGAACCCTGGCTGGCGATCGTCCCGCCATTCTTCGTTACGATGCTCCGAATTTCCGACGCCGTCCGATTCCGGTTGTCCGTGCTCACCTCCACCAGGACCGCCACGCCATGCGGCCCATAAATCTCGTAAGTAAGGTCCTCAAAACTGGCTGTTTCGCCCCCGCCGATGCCTTTCTTGATCGCCCGCTCGATGTTGTCATTGGGCATGTTGGCCGCCCGGCACTTCAATAGCACCATCCGCAGTCGAGGGTTCATCCCCGCGTCGGCGCCGCCCAGCTTCGCCGCAATGCTGATTTCTTTGCTCAGCTTGGAAAAAATCTTCCCGCGCTTCGCGTCGATCGCCCCTTTGAAATGCTTTACCTTTGCCCACTTGCTGTGTCCTGCCATAGGTCGGTGATGAGCTGAGGGTTGAAGCTTAGACTCTGCCAGCCAGCCTAACGCTCGCCCTTTCCCTTAATAAACCAGTAACCATTCGATCTTTCAAATGCTCCACGTTCTAACCTTTTCCCGTTCTCCGTTTTAACGGTCCCGCGTTTCATCCCCCCGCCGGTTCCACTGACACCGCCGTACCGTAGCACAACACCTCGGTGATGCCCGCTGCGATCTCGGTCGCATCATACCGGACACCGATGACGGCGTTTGCTCCCAGCGAGCCGGCGTGGGCGATCATCCCGCTGAACGCCTCGTCCCGTGCCCGCTCGCAAAGCGACGTATACAGTGAAATATTCCCGCCGACCAAACTCTGGAGGTGCGCCGCCATATTGCCGACGATCGAGCGGGACCGCACGATAATCCCGCGCACCACCCCGAAGCACTTGACCACCCGGTAACCGGGCAATTCAAACGCTGTGGTTGTCAGGGGATGTGTCTGGCTCATACCGCAAACTATGGAACGAAATTCGGCCGTCGAAAAAAAGCCTATTTTTCGCAAAGCTTGCCCGAGGAGCGGGCGGCCGGGGATTGGAGGGTTGGCGGATTGGAATGGTGGAGTAATGAAGTGGGGAGTGATGCGTGAAACCTGATGCCTGACAAATTTTACCGGAGAAGCCATTTCTCCTCGGCCCCCGTCCCATCACTCCATCAATCCATTACTCCATCGCCCCACTCCCCGACGCCCCCGCCCCTTCGCCCGCTTACCGATGCAAGAAATGTTCAGCCACTTTGAGGTGCCAAATGATGGTCCCGCCGTGAATCATCGCCAGGACGATTAATCCGACGCCGGAGTAATGCTCCATCTTGAGCAGCTTCTGCTCGCTGAGCTTGCTGTGGCCCAGTGACACGAGCCAGCTCAGGCCCACGAACCACAGGCCGGTGCCCAGCGCGACGCCAGCCACACAAGCCAGCTTCCCCGGCCAATCCGGCGACACCCATTCCCGGGAGATAAAGTTCGCCGCCAGGATGATCCAAAACACCAGCACGCCTACGTTACCCATCACCCGCACCAGGCCCGTTAAGAATGCCGAGTGTGGGTGCAAACGTTCACCCAGCCGCAGTTCCAGCCGGTCTGCGGCGGCTCCCAAATGAACTGGCGATTCCACCGACCGTGCCGTCAGGAACTTGACGCCGAGGAATAGCAGAAATACGAAGCTGAACAGCTCCATCGCTGCCTTGATGTAACCACGCGTGAAAAACGAAGCAAACCCCGTGAACGCGATGAAACAGTAGATGACTTCCATCACCGTTGCCCCCAACCCGATTAGCGCCGCCCAGCGGAACCCGCGCCGTGCTCCTTCGTTGAGAATCGTCAGGTTGATCGGCCCCACTGGAATCGAGAGCAGGAGTCCGCTCAAAAAGCCAGTCAACCCGGCCAACAGGATCGGCGAAATGGAGTCCATGCGGCCAGGCTAAGTGGTCATGTTCATGACCGCTAAGCGGCTCCCGCTCCGTTCTCGTCCTCATCCTCCTCCTCGATTTCACGCCGCCAATGTCGCGAGATGCGCGGGCGGATGAACCCATAAAGCAGGTATAAGGTAAAAAACGCCGGCAGAACGTAGAAGAGGATCATCTCCCACAGCACCAGCAAAGAACCGACGAAAATCGCCACGAGAATTGATTTGGCAAACGTGCTGGTCGAGCGCAATCCCAGCGACTTGAAGCTCGGATATCTCACCGTGCTCACCATCATCGCCGAGAGAAAGAGCAGCACCACGACCAGCAGGTACCTCCACGGGCCCAGGCTGCGGTCCTTCTCGTTGAGCTGGATGATCAGCAGCGTCAGCGAAGAAACCAGTCCCGCCGCAGACGGAATCGGAAAGCCGAGAAAATCTTTGCCGCCGCCCGCCCCGGACTGCGTCGCCAGACAGTTAAAGCGCGCCAGGCGGAACGCCCCGCAGATGAGGTAAATCGAGGCAATGAACCACCCGAACTGCGGATGGTCCCCGAACACGTCCCGGAGCACAATGCGATGCACCAGGAACGCCGGCGCCGCGCCGAACGAGATCAGGTCCGCCAATGAATCGAACTCGCGCCCGAAGGGGCTCTCTACGCCACCCATCCGCGCCACCCGGCCGTCGAATAGGTCAAAAATACAGGCCAGCAAAATGAAGCCCAGCGCCACCTTGATCTGCTGAAAATTGCCCGCCGAAATATCCGCTTCCACGATCTTGGTCAGCGCGACGAAGCCGCAGAACAAATTGCCGGCGGTCAGGAGGTTGGGCAGGAAATAGATTTTCAGCTTCGGCTCGGCCGCATCGTGGCCGGCGGTCTGCGTAGAGGGCGGCTCCATGTCGCTTCAACCGTAGGATTTATTGACGTTCGCCATCGTGACCAGTGTTGCACGCATTCCTTATTCAAACACCGCCAGCACCGTCTCCCCGCCCACGACGTGGTCGTCCAGTTTCACCTTGATCTTCGCGTTCGCCGGCAGGTAAACGTCCGCCCGGGAACCGAACTGAATCAGGCTGATGCGGTCGCCGCGGGCCACCTCATCGCCCTGCTGCACAAACGGGACAATCCGCCGCGCAATCACCCCGGCGATCAGGCGCACCCCCACCTTTTGTCCCCGCGCTTCGTTCGTCTCGAAGCCCAGCAGGATGTTCTCGTTATAAGTCGCCGACTCAGTTCTGAGCGCGTTGAGAAACTGCCCAATCGTGTATTTGAAAATGGCGACTTTGCCCGTCACCGGCGCGTTCTGGACGTGGACATCAAACACCGAGAGAAACATCGAGACTCGCTGGCACTCCCCGCCCATGAACAACGGCTCGGTTGTCGTGTCGATCACGTCGATCTTGCCGTGTCCCGGCGACACCACCAGGCTCGCGCCCATCGGCACCCGCGGCGACGGGTCGCGGAAAAAATAAATCGTGAACAGCGAAAATATGAGCCAGACAATCACCAGCGCCGGCGCCGCAATCGTCGTCAGGATCGCGCCGATCCAGAACCCAACCCACATGACGGCCCAAATCACGCAACCCGCGATGAGAGAATAAACGATGATCTTAAAGGCTGCCTTCCTGGCTTTGCCCGAATGTTTCATGCGCGTCCAAGGTAAAGCTTCACGCTCGCGGGTCAAAGGCAAAGTTGGGTGTCCAACACCCATCCTGCTTTGACTTTGACTGCGGCTCCGCTGCGCCCCATCCTCGGTGCGGCATGAAGCTTACGTCCCTCGGCGAGGCCCTGTTCGACTCGCCTCTCCAACGTGTCGTTAGCGAGCAGGCGCGCATCCCGTCCCAGCTCGCCAGGGATCCCTCTGCGCCCGCTCAGCCGGAGGTGTGGTTCGAGCTGGCCGGGCCGCGGGCGAAACTCTTTTTCAACCCGCAGCGGACCCGGGCGGCGATCGTCACTTGTGGCGGGCTCAGCCCGGGCATGAACAACGTCATCCGCTCCCTGTTCCTTGAGCTCCACCATTGCTACGGCGTCCGAGATGTGCTCGGTTTCCGCGGCGGTTACCAGGGCCTCGATCCCTCGCGCGGGGTTGAGCCGTTGGTCCTGAACTGTGAACTGGTGGACGACATCCACCGCCAAGGCGGGACGATCCTCGGCACCTCGCGCGGGCCGGTCGATATCGCCGCTGCCGTCGAAAACCTCATCTGGCTCAAGGTCGATATTCTCTTCACGATCGGCGGTGACGGTACCCAACGCGGGGGTCACGAATTGCTCGTCGAGGCCCGCCGGCGTGGCCACCACTTGGCGGTCGTCGGTGTCCCAAAGACCATCGACAACAACATTCCTTACGGGTCGCGCACTTTCGGCCACCTGACCGCCGTCGACCAGGCCGCTAGGATTCTGGATTGCGCGCACACCGAGTGTCATAGCGTCCACAACGGCATTTCCCTCGTCAAACTCATGGGCCGCGAAGCCGGCTTCGTCGCCGCCGGCGCGACCATCGCCAGTCAGGACGTTAACTTTGCCTTGATTCCCGAGGTGCCCTTCAAACTTGAAGGCGCCGGCGGTTTCCTGGCGGCGCTAAAGAAACGCCTGCTCAAACGCCGCCACGCCGTCATCGTGCTGGCCGAAGGCGCCGGCCAGGACCTGCTCGACTCCGGCGAAGAACGCGACGCCTCGGGCAATCGCAAGCTCAAAGACATCGGCGCCTATCTGCGCCAACGGATCGAGGCCAGCCTCAGCGCCGAGAATATTCCCTTCACCTTCCGTTACTTCGACCCCAGTTACCTGATCCGCGGCGTCCCGGCCGACTCCGAAGACGCCATCCTTTGCGACCTCTACGCGCGGAGTGCCGTCCATGCCGCGATGGCTGGCCGGACCGGCGTGCTGAACGGGCGGCTACACGATAAGTTCATCCACGTGCCCATCGAACTCCTGGCTGGAAAGCGAAAGCGTTTGGACCCCAACGGCCTCCTGTGGCATACCGTTCTCGCCGCCACCGGCCAGCCTGCGCGCTTTGCGGACGATTAGCTCAAAGTGTCCGGACGTGCTGGATAACGGCATAACGAGGGCTTTCGCTGCTGTGTTTTTGTGGCTACTTCCGCCTCCCAACTCAGTTCCCACACCCCATTCGCCACTCCGTTCGCTCCTCTGGGGGCCAGCCGGAGTGTTTTCACTGCCGGGGTCGTTGAACCGGTTCCTTTGGGGTGGTCGCCCCAGTTCCCAAATGGCGGCTTTGAGGAGATGCTGTGAAAAACCAAATTCATTTCCTGCATGCTCTCATGAAGACGAAAAAGGAAATCGAGATTTTGATGGTTGAGGACGTGCCTGCGGACGTCGTGATGGTAAACCACGAACTCCGTAAAGGCGGGCTGAATTTTCGGTCCAAACGCGTCGATTCGCCCGAGGCCTTTCTTAATCAACTTCAGCATGACCCGCCGGATCTGATACTGTCCGACCACGGCCTGCCTTCCTTCGACGGCTTCACTGCGCTGGCCATCGCGCGGGACCAATGCCCCCAGGTCCCCTTCATATTTGTCACCGGTGCGCTCGACGAACAAATGATTATCGATGCCTTCAAAGGAGGAGCCACCGATTACGTCTTGAAGAGCCGGTTGACCCGGGTAGTGCCCGCCGTGCAGCAGGCGTTGCAAGGTTCGGGGTCGCGCGTCGTGAAAACGCAGAAGGAACGCGCTCTGGCGGAGAGTGAAGAGCGCTTTCGGACGTTGGTTGACGGAGTGAAGGACTACGCCATTTTCATGCTGGACGCCGTCGGTTGCGTTACTAGCTGGAACGCCGGTGCCCAGAACATCCATGGGTACGGTGCGAAAGAAATCCTTGGCCAGAACTTCAAAGCGCTCTACCTGCGCGAGGACATCGACCGTGGACTGCCCGAGCTGGCTCTGAGAACGGCGTCTGAAGACGGCCGATTCGAGGAAGCCGGTTGGCGCGTCCGCAAGCGCGGTGAAAAGTTCCAGGCCAACGTGGTCATCACGGTGCTGCGCGACGAACAGGATCGCTTGAGAGGCTTTGCCCATGTCACCCGCGACGTCACCGCGCGAAACCAGGCGGAAGAGGCCCTCCGCAAGAGCGAGGCTCTTAAAACCGCCATCCTCGAAACCGCGCTCGACGCAATCCTTTCTATCGACAAAAACGGGTTGGTGCAGGAGTGGAACCCGGCGGCCCACAGGATTCTTGGTTACCACCGCAACGAAGCGTTGGGCCGGCCAATGGAAGAACTGATCATCCCGCCCGCGCTGCGCGAAGTTTATAAGGATGGCCTGACCAATTACCTGATGACTGGCGTCGGCAGCTTGCTGGGCCGGCCGGTTGAACTGACCCTTCGCCGTGCCGATGGCTCCGAGTTCCAGGCCGAGCTGGCCATTGCCCGCGCCTCGAACGATGAAACCTCGCACTGTACCGCCCTCATTCGCGACATCACCGAACGCAAACGGGCCGAGAAGATGATCTGGGAGCTCAATTCCACTTTGGAGCGGCGTGTCCTGGAGCACGCCGCTGCCCTGCAGGTCACTAACCATGAGCTTGAAGCTTTCACTTACTCCGTCCCGCACGACCTGCAAGCCGCGCTCCGCCACCTCGTCACGCACCTCGAGCTTCTGCAACGGGAGGAGGAGCCGAGGTTGAGCTGCTCTAGCAAGGAACATCTGCACGCGGTCGCCTCGGGCGCCAGGCAGTTGAGCCACTTGATCGATGCGCTCCTCGCGTTTTCGCTAATGGGCCGCTCCGAAATGCGCCAACAACGCGTCCCCCTCGCCACTCTCGTCGCGGAAGCCCGGCGCGATTTGTCCCCTGACATCGAAGGCCGCAACATCGCCTGGGAAATCCACGAACTTCCGGAGGTTGACGGCGACCCGGTCATGCTCCGCCAGGTCATTGTCAACTTGCTCTCCAATGCGCTCAAATACACGCGCCCTCGCGAGAACCCTAAAATTGAAATCGGCGCCTTCGAAAGCCCTGAGGAGACGATCGTTTTCATCCGCGATAACGGAGTCGGTTTTGACTCGAAATACTCCGACCAGCTTTTCGGTGTGTTCACCCGGCTGCACCCGCCTGGCGAGTTCGAAGGAGCCGGGATCGGCCTGGCCAACGTGCGGCGCATCGTGCATCGCCACGCCGGGCGGGTCTGGGCTGAGGGAATGGTCGATGGCGGCGCAACCTTTTATTTCTCCCTGCCCAAATTGTTAAAGACGAGACCTTGAGAACCCACGAACGGATTTTGAGCGCACAGCTCGACTCCAGCAAGCAAGCTGCCTGTGAACGCCATGGTCGATAATCGCTTTCCGAGTACTCCGTGCCTTCGCCTGTTGGCCCTGACTGCGGTGGCATTGGAGCTTATTCTGCCCACTGCCGCACAAGACGCCGCGGCGCGGCCTGACATTCAAAGCCGGGCGCCGCCAGCCCAGCAGCCGGCGCGGCCCTCAGCCTCGTTTCAAGGCCGCCAGCACCCTAGCTATCAAGTGTTTTCCAGTCACGCCGTCTTGCCCTCCGTCACCATCTTGGACGAACGAAGCCTTGACGTCGCCGGAGAGATTAGGATCGAAGTCCGCCGGCCCGACCTGTTGTCAAGCCGCCAGAAACTCGTGCTGGCCGCTTTGTTTGGGGTTCCGGTGGCGGTGCCCGAAAAAGCCCTGCGCGGGTTCTCGAGTGAAGGCCCGGTAGCTCCCGAACAGGCGGCCCAACAACTGCGCATGACTATTATCGACTACAAGTACCTGCGGGACGCGTGGACCCGATACCGTCCTCCTGCCGGGATGGAGCAGTTAAAAAACACCGCCCTTCTATCCTTGGAAGCTGGCGAGATAGATAAGGCCTGGGAGATGTATATGGCACTGCCCAGACCACAGCCGCCCCAAGGACTTCGCCTCGCCGGCCGTTGATGATTATGCACCAGCAAGCCGACCACAGCCTAAGATTGACTACCCTCGTTCGGGAGAACCGAGCGACCATCAAGCGCCTTCAAGCCGACGTGAACACCCTCAAGCTGATGCTGGAGTTGCAGGGCTTAAAGGTGGACGTTCCGAAGCGGGAACTCAAATCGGAACGGTCGGCCCTCTCGCAGGCCACTCCGCTTGCATCGTGGTGACAGCGTCGCCGCGCTCTCGACACCCCGGACCTCGGCCAACGGACGGACACAAGACAGCAAGTCCGCGCCCATTCGCAATCTGCAGTCAAACCTGCTTTGCCTTCGCCTGGTCATCCTGAGCTAAGCTTTCATTCGCTTGAAATTCGTCCCGTGTTCCGTCATAAACGTCCCATGCGCTTTCAAAGGAAATCCAGGAGACGAGAGGCATGAGCACCGACTCTGCCGAAAATTCCGCGATGCGACGCCGGAAGTTTCTGAAACTCTCCGCCACCACCCTCGGCGCGGTCGGCAGTCTAAGCGCGTTGCCGGCCGCCGAGCCCGGCGCCACACCGCCCCCGCAAGGCTTCAAACCGTCAAAAGCGCGCCGACGCCGCGGCGCGCGAGCTTACAATTCCGAATATACGGGGGAGTATCTCAACCAGGTTGCTTTTCCGCTCGGCGGCATCGGCGCGGGGATGATTTGCCTCGAAGGCACCGGCGCGCTTTCGCACGTCTCGCTGCGCAACCGGCCCGAGGTGTATAACGAACCGTGCGTATTTGCGGCCGTTTCGGTCAAGGGCACGTCCAGGCAGGCGCGCATCCTGGAGGGACCGGTGCCCGCCCGTAAAATCTTCGGCCCGCCCGGCACCGGCACCGGCGCCGCCGGCACCACCTACGGCCTGCCGCGCTTCGCCCGGGCCGTTTTCAAAACCGCTTTTCCCTTCGGCCTCGTCACGTTGAACGAACCGTCGCTCCCCCTGGAAGTCCAAATCACCGGCTGGAGCCCGTTCGAGCCCGGAGACCCCGATAATTCGAGCCTGCCGGTCGCCGCGCTCGAGTACCGGTTTACCAACCGCGGCAAGACGCCCCTGGAAGCGGTTTTCTCCTTCAACGCCAAGAACTTCATGGTGACCGGAAACAATCCCCAGGCGGTGCGACCCATCGCCGGTGGGTTCATCCTCTGGGGCGGCGGATCCAAAGAGCGGCCTTGGGAAGAATGCGCTTTCTCCGCCACCGTTTCCGAGCCCGACCTTAAAGTGAATCACGCGTGGTTTCGCGGCGGCTGGTGGGACCCGTTGACCCTGGCATGGAACGATGTCGCGCGCGGGGCTTGCTTCGAGCGCGCGCCCGTCACTGAGGGCGGCGCCAGCCCGGGCGCCACTTTGTTTGTGCCGTTCCAGCTCGCCGCTGGCGTCTCGAAGACCATCGCGCTTCGCCTGGCCTGGTTTGCCGGCCAAACCAACCTCCGTATCGGCAAAGACCTCTCCGGCGCAAGTCCGGCGGCTGGAGCGTCCCCCGACTATTGCCCATGGTATGCCGGCCGGTTCACGGACATCAACGGCGTCAGCTTCTACTGGCGCGACCATTACGACGAATTGCGCAGCAAGAGCCGCCGGTTCAGCGACTGTTTCTACGACTCCACGCTTCCGCCCGAGGTGGTCGAAGCCGTCGCCGCCAACCTCACCATCCTCAAATCCCCCACCGTGCTCCGCCAGACCGATGGCAAGCTTTGGTCGTGGGAAGGCTGCGGCGACAATGCCGGCTGTTGCCATGGCTCCTGCACTCACGTCTGGAATTACGCCCAGGCGATACCCCATTTGTTCCCCAGCCTCGAGCGCACCCTGCGCGAGACCGAGTTCGGCCCGTCCCAAAACGACGCCGGCCACCAGCAATTTCGCAGCGCCTTGCCGATCCGCCCGCTCGAACACGATTTCCATGCCGCCGCTGATGGCCAACTGGGTGGCATCATGAAAGTCTTCCGTGAATGGCGCATCAGCGGCGACACCGGGTGGCTGCGCACTCTCTGGCCGAAGGTTAAACGCAGCCTGAATTATTGCATCGAAACGTGGGACCCAAGCCACAAAGGCTGGGTCGAGGAGCCGCACCATAACACCTACGACATCGAATTCTGGGGGCCGGATGGCATGTGCACCAGCTTCTACCTCGGCGCGCTCCAGGCCGCCGTGCTGATGGGCCAGGCCCTGGGCAACGAAGTGCCCCTCTATGCGGAGTTGCTGCAGCGCGGCCTGCCCAACGCCGAAACCGAGCTCTTCAACGGCGAATATTTCTTCCAACGCGTCGAATGGAAAAATCTGCGCGCGCAAAACCCGCTCGAGAACAAGAGCATGGTTGGCAGCTACTCCCCGGAAGCCGTCGCGCTCTTTCAAAAAGAAGGGCCAAAGTATCAATACGGCACCGGTTGCCTCGCGGACGGCGTGCTCGGTTCCTGGCTGGCCTTGGTCTGTGGCGTTGGCCAGGTGCTCGATCCGGCGAAGGTCACCAGCCACCTCCACTCGGTTCACCAATACAACTTCAAGACTGACCTCTCGGACTTCGCCAATCCTCAGCGCCCCAGTTATGCCTGCGGCTCGGAGGGTGGCCTGGTCCTCTGCACCTGGCCCAAGGGTGGCGTGCTCACCCTTCCCTTCCCGTATTCGAACGAGGTCTGGACCGGCTTCGAATACCAGGTCGCCTCCCACCTCATGCGGCTGGGGATGGCGCCGGAAGGACTGGAAATTGTTCGCACTGCCCGCGACCGCTATGACGGCCGGGCGCGCAATCCCTTCAACGAATACGAGTGCGGCCACTGGTACGCCCGCGCGATGTCGTCCTACGCCCTACTTTTTGGACTCAGCGGCGCCCGCTATGATGCGGTCGAGAAAATCCTCTACCTGGACCCTGCCGTTAAAGGTGATCTCCGGTGTTTCTTCTCGACCGCGACCAGCTACGGCACCGTCGGCCTCAAGCACGGCAAACCTTTTTACGAAGCCAGGGGCGGCACGCTGGAACTCCGCGAGATAAAATATCAGCCCGCTTAGGGAGGGCAGCGTCCTCGCCAGCCCATGCCCATGTCCCTCGGCCGGCCTGCGCGCGCCTCGCGGTCACCCGCAACTTGCCACCTGACTTTCCCTCGCCCCTGCCATACCTTCGCGCACAATGGAACGGACCGAAACGGAGCTGATCGCAGCGGTGTTGCGGGGCGACGCCGCGAGCTTCGAGCCTTTGGTCCAGAAATATTCGCCGCGCGTTTTTGCCACGGCGCGCCGGTACGCGCGCCGCGAGAGTGAAATAGAGGACATCGTCCAGGAAGTCTGGCTCAAGGCCTTTCAGAAGCTCAATGGGTTCCGCGGCGAGGCGCCCTTTGAGCATTGGCTGATGCGTTTGGCGGTCCGGACCTGTTACGATTTTCTGCGCGGCCACCAGCGCAACCGCGAAACCCCCTTTTCCGAGCTCAGCGAACCTGAAAGCGATTGGCTCGATCATTTTGTCAGCCAGCCCGAAACCGCGACCGAGAACGCCGACGCCGCGCGGCAGTTGATCGAACGCATTCTGGAACAGCTTTCGCCGGCAGGCCGGTTGATTATCACCCTGCTCGAAATTGAGGAGCGTTCGGTCAAAGAAATCGCCAAACTCACCGGCTGGTCGGTCCCGCTGGTGAAGGTCCGCGCTTTTCGCGCGCGGGCCGAGATGCGGAAGCTGCTGGCCAAAATGGCCAAAGAGAAGTATCTGTAACCAGACCCCGTTGCGAGGCGTCTAAAAAATCACAGTCAGTATGAATTTGGATCAACTCCAACGTAAGCTGCTCGCCGCTGCGCGCGCTCACCCGCCCAGCGACCGCGTTCCGTATGCCTTCGAGCAGCGGATCCTGGCCCGCGTGCGCGAATTGTCGGCCGTGGATGCCTGGACGCTGTGGGCCAGGAACCTCTGGCGCGCTGCCACCCCCTGCGTCGCTGTTATGGTGCTGCTCCTGGCCTGGTTCCTTCTCGTCCCCTCCAGCCATCCCGCCAATACCGACTGGTCTCAGGAATTGGAGAACACGGTCCTGGCCGCCGCCGACCCGGAACAACCCCCTACCGATGTCCTCAGGTGAACACTTGGAAGGTTATCCTGGCCACCCTGGTGATTTTCGCCACCGGTGTTGTCACCGGCGGCCTTCTAGCAGTGTATTCGGGCCGCAGCTTCGTCTTGCGCCCGCAGCATCCTAACGCCCCCCGCTCGCCTCAATCCGTTTCTGCTGGCGGCTTGCGCCTCGAGTTCCTTCGCCGCATTCAGCGCGACCTGGACCTCACACCCGAACAACGCGAGCGCATCGACAAAATCCTCAAGGAAAGCCAGGAGCATACGCGCAAACTCATGGAGCCCATCTCACCGGCTCTCAAGGAAGAATTCCAGCGCACCAAAGAAGAATTCCGCCAGGTGCTCACCGCGGAACAACGCGCCCGCTTTGACGAATTATTCAAACACCAGCAGCGTCCCCACGAACAGCAGCGCCACCCGGTCGCCCCCGCTCAACGCCCCTCGGACGCCGCCACCGCAACTAACGCTCCCTGATTCCGCCTTCCGCGAGCCGATTGCAGAATCTCAAATTGCCATGACAGAACCCGGAGCACACAAAAAGCAACCCTTCAATTTGCGAATCTTTGTGGTCTTTGCGTTAAACCCCAGTAATTAGATGCAGGTCAGAGGCGCCATCTCCTCAGCCTCAGGGCATTCCCTATCACCACCAGGTCGCTCAACCCCATTGCAGCAGCGCACAGGATCGGGCTCATGAACCCGAGCGCCGCCAACGGGATCCCCACGGCGTTATAGAAGAAGGCCCAAAATAGGTTCTGTTTAATCGCGCGAAGCGTCGCGCGCGCCAGCCCCAGGCTTTCCGGCACCGCTTCGATTTCCGATTTGAGCAAAATGATGTCCGCTGCCTCGCGCGCGATGTCGCTCGCGCGGCTCACCGCGATGCCCAGGTCTGACTGCTCCAGCGCGGGCGCATCGTTGATGCCGTCCCCTACGAAAGCGACCCGCTGGCCCTGGCTCTGCAACTTCTTCACGAATTCCGCCTTCTGCTCGGGGCGAATTTCGGCAAAAACATTCTCCGGCCGGATGCCCACCTGCTGCCCGATGCTGCGGGCCGTCAGCGCATTGTCCCCCGTTACCAGGTAGAGGTTGAATCCCTGCCTATGAAGTTGGGCGAGCACCGCCTCCGCGCCGCCTTTAACCGTGTCTTTCACCGCAAATAACCCAAGCAGTTCCCCACCCAAAGCCACACCCACGATCGTCGCTCCCTGCGCCGACCATTCCTCAATGAACGCCGTTCCCGGCGTCAGCTCAACACCCATCTCCCGCAACCATCTCAATGACCCCAACCGCGCCCACTGCCCGCTGATTGCTGGCCGCCCATTACCGACCCCCGCGGTCACCTTCCCCTGCACGCCCGCGCCGCGCACCTCCTCCCAATCAGTAAGCGGGACCTCGCCCGTTCCCAGCCGGGCCACCGCCTGGCTGACCGGATGACTGGAGTGGCTGGCGAGAGTCACAGCCAGGCTCGCTGCCATCGTGTTATCCGGCTCAGTGTTTGGAATTTCCGCTTCCTTTCCTTCGGGTTGGTTTCTGCTTTCTGTTTTCTGCTTTCTGCTTCCAGACACCCATACCTTCTCCACGCTGGGCCGGCCTACGGTCAGGGTGCCGGTTTTGTCGAACGCCACCGCGGTCACGAGGCCTGCCTTTTCCAGAGCGACACCGTCCCGAATCAGAATCCCGCGTTGCGCCGCCGCATTCGAGCCCGCCATGATCGCTGCCGGGGTCGCGAGTCCCATCGCGCAGGGGCAGGCGATGATCAGAACCGCCGCGGCGATGATGAACGCCGCCGCCAGCGAGCCCTCGGGCGGCTGCGCCGGCCATAAGAATCTCCCGGCCATATCGTGGACTGCCTTTGCCGAGTCGGGCGCCAGGCCCCACCACAATCCCGCCGCCACCGCCACCGCCACTACCACCGGCACAAACACGCCGCTGACGCGGTCACCAAGCCGTTGAATATTCGCCCGGCTGCTCTGGGCGCGCTGCACCGCGGCGATGATATGCGCCAGCGCAGTTTCCTCGCCGGTCGCCCCCACACGCATCGACAGCCGCCCATTCAAGTTCACCGTGCCCGCGTAAAGTGAGCTTCCCGCTGCCTTATCGATGGGCGCCGATTCCCCGGTCAGCATGGATTCATCCACGACTGAATCCCCTTCGACCACTTGGCCATCGGTTGGCACGCGGTCTCCCGGTCGGAGAACGACCAAATCACCCGGTTTGAGCTCGGTCACCGGCGTGTCCGCCTCGCTGCCATCCGCAAGCCGGCGTCGCGCCACTGCCGGCGCAAGGTCCAGCAGGTTTCGCAGCGCGCTCGAGGCCCGCAGGCTCACCCGGGATTCCATCCAATGGCCGGCGCTGATGAGCGTGATGATGGCAGCGGCCTCCATGAAATAAACATGCCCGCCGTGCCCGCTCAACAACGCCCACGTGCTGTAGGCGAACGCCGTCGTGGAACCCAGTGCGACCAGCGTGTCCATGTTCGAGCTGCCGGCCTTGAGCTGGCCCCAGGCGCCGCGATAAAACCGGGCTCCGGCCAGAACCTGCACCGCCCCAGCCAGCAGAAACGAAAGCCATTGGAACCACGGTGCCATCGCCAGCACGAAAACCCACTCACCCAACATTAGCAACGCTGTGACCGGCACCCCCAGCCACAGATTCAATTGCCAACCTGCCAGTCCGTGCCCGCTATGTTCCTGGGCCATCGCATCGAGCGGCCTCGCTCCATAACCCTGCGCTTCGACGGCTTTGATGGCCGCGGTCAGGTCCGGTTCCGCCTCCGCCGCCCAGCGCAGCCTGGCCTGGCCTGCCTCCAAATCCACATTGGCGCTCTGTACCCCGGCGACCCCTTGCAGCGCCTCCGTGACATGCCGCGCGCAGTTGCCGCACGTCATGCCGGAGATCGCCAACTCCGTCACGCGACGGCCCGTCACGGGCTTCGTCCCTTGCTCATTCGATTCGATTGCCTGGTCAGTCCTCACGGCGCAACGCGTTCGCAGCTACAAAGTAGTCGAAGAATCCTCAGAGTCTAACCGGGTTTTGCTCGGGGCGGGGACGGCCACGTCCCCGTCACTCACCTGAAGTTGGTGCCTGCCAGGGACGTGGCCGCCCCCGCCTCAACCGCTCTCTTCCAACAACGCCCCGAACCGCAGCCCGCGCGTGCTGATGCGCAACTCGCGAAAGCCGCACTGCTCCATCACTGCCTCGTAAATCACCGTGCCGGTCAGAATCACGTCGGCCCGCTTCTTGGGCAGACCAACCAGTTGTTTGCGGGCCTCAAGCGACCGGCCCCAGAGCCGTTCCACGTGCCAGCTCAGGCGTTCGCGGCTCAGCCGCGTCGCTTCGAGCCGCGCGCGGTCGAACCTTTCCAGCTCGGCTTCCATGCACCCAAGAATGCTGGCTGTGCCGCCGGTTCCAACGAGCTGGGCCTCTCCCGCTGGCGCATTAAACTTGGTTTCCGAGCGCATCGCCATTTCCAGGCCAGGCAGCACTTCCTTTCGCAAAAACTCTCGCACCGTATCTCGACAGGCGGCTAACTCCCCCGGCCGGGGCGGGTCGCCTGGCGGCGTCGCCTCCAGCAACCGCACCGTCCCCAGCGCGAAACTCTGGCGGAAAACCGTCTGCGCGCCGCGCCCGAGGATCAGTTGGGTGCTGCCCCCGCCGGCTTCCAAAATCAGCAGCGGCGCCTGCGCGAGCGCCGGGTCGGTCGTGACTCCCCGGAATGCCCAGTCGGCCTCCTGCTCGCCGGTGATAATCTCGACCGCCAGCCCCGAGGACTGCTCGATGGCCGACGTCAATTCGCGGGCATTCACCGCATCGCGCGCCGCGCTGGTGGCGATGACCTTGACGGGCTCGGCCCGCTCCTGGCGCGCCTTGGCCGCGAACCGGGCGACGGCTTCCGCGGTCGCCGCGATTGGTCCGTGGTGCAGCCGGCGCGTTTCGTAAAACCCCTGGCCCAGCCGCGTTTGCTTGCTCTCCTCCCACACCGGACGCACCTCGCGCCCCGCCACGTCAGCGACCAGCAACTTGACCGAGTTGGTCCCCACATCAATGATGGCGCGGCGAAGGGATTGCATGGGGGCCTAAGCTAGGCCAAGGCCGGCGCCCCGCGAAAGGCAAAAACATCGTGCCGACCGTGTGAGACGGATTTCTTGGCCCTGAATGGATTCTCTTGGAATTGGGGGATGTTATATCTCGTCGGCTAGAGAGCTGTCCGCCGCGGTCCACCGCGTGGGAATGGCAAGCCAGGCGCCGCCAGCACCCAGCGGAGTTTTTTATGGCCAGGTTTCGCCTTTCCCCAATTCCAGGCCATTGTGGTCCAACCATAACGTTTCATTCTCCCCTTCCAGGTTTCGATTCTTGCTCTCTGACCACTTTCTGGCCCGCCCGGCCGACTGCTCTTTGAGATCTTAAACGCGAGACAACGCAGTGTTCCGTCCGGAGCGCGGAGGCCCGGCTCCCCGTAGTGGCTTGGCCTTGGCCATTTCTCCTCTCTTGTTGAAGCCTCGTAAAAGTTCGCTGCAATGTCGCTTTCCAAACGGGTCTTTCCCGGCTAGCTTGCCCCCGGTTGTGGAGTCCAAAACAGAAACCAGCTCGTTCGGTCCGGTTCATTTCATCAATCGTGAACTGAGCTGGCTTGAGTTCAACCAACGGGTGCTCGACGAGGCGCTGGACCCCACCACCCCTCTGCTGGAGCGGGTCAAATTCTTCTGTATCGTCAGCTCCAATCTCGACGAGTTCTTCGAGGTGCGCGTCGCCGGCCTCAAACAGGAAGTTGAAAGCGACGTCGTCGAGCGCAGCACCGATGGCTTGACCGCTTCGGAAACTTTCCGGGCCATTACGCGCCGCATCCGCGAAATGGTCGAAAACCAATACAGGTGCTGGCGCGACCAACTCAAGCCCGCCCTCGCCAGGAACGGCATCCGGATTCTGGACCTGGACGAACTAGGCGCCGAAGACCTCGCCTGGGTGCAGGAATTCTATCGCTCCCAGGTGCGGCCGGTGCTGACGCCGCTCGCGATCGACCCGGCCCACCCGTTTCCCCAACTGCTTAACAAGTCGCTCAATCTAATCGTGCGGCTGGAAATGCCAAAGAACCAGGAGATCCTCAAGCACCTCGCCGTCGTGCAAATCCCCCGCATCCTGCCGCGAATGCTCAAGCTTCCCCGGGATGATGGCCGCCTCGATTACCTGTACCTGGGCTTGCTCATCGGCCATTTCCTCGCCGATTTGTTCCCCGGCACCAAGATCCTCGGCTACTGGCCCTTCCGCGTCACCCGCAACAGCGAGCTCTACATCGACGAGGAGGAAACCGCCAACCTGCTCAAAGCGGTCGAAAACGAGTTGCACAACCGCCGCAAGGGCGACGCCGTCCGCCTGGAGGTCGATGAGCAATGCCCGCCGCTCATTCGCGACGCGCTGCTCAAAACCATGCGCCTCACCGAAGACGACCTCTACCTCGTCGATGGCCCGCTGAACGCAACCCGGTTGATGACCCTCTATGAGGGCGACCACTCTCCCGAGCTGCGCTTCCCGCCTTTCGTCGCGCCGCTCGTCATTCCCTTGCGCGAGCGGTCGGACCTGTTCGCCGCTATCCGCGAGCGCGACATTTTGCTGCACCATCCTTACGAAAACTTCAGCAGCATCGTCGCCTTCCTTGAACAGGCGGCCTCCGACCCGGATGTGCTGGCCATTAAACAGACGCTTTACCGCACTGGCGGCGACCCGCGCATCATCGGCGCGTTGGAAGCCGCTGTGCGCAATGGCAAGCAGGTGACCGCCGTTGTGGAACTGCGCGCGCGCTTTGACGAAGCCAACAATATCCAGTGGGCGCGCCAGCTCGAAGAGTCCGGCGTCCACGTCGTCTATGGCCTGGTCGGTTACAAAATCCACGCCAAGAGCTGCCTGGTCGTGCGCCGGGAAGGCCATCAGCTCCGCCGCTACGTCCACCTGGCCACCGGCAATTATAATCCTACCACCGCCCGGCTCTACACCGACCTCGGGTTGCTCACCTGCCGGCCGGATTTCGGCGAAGACGTCACCAATTTCTTCAACCTCCTGACCGGCATTTGCCAGTTCCAGCCGATGCGCAAGCTGTTGGCCGCCCCGTTCGAGCTGCATGCGCGCCTCCTGCAACTGATCGAGCGCGAAAGCGACAACGCCCGCCGTGGCTTGCCCGCCCGCATCATCGCCCGGCTCAACTCCCTTTCCGAGCGGCAGTTGATTGAAGCCCTCTATCGCGCCTCGCAGGCCGGGGTTGAGATCGAACTCATCGTCCGCGGCATTTGCAGCTTGCGCCCGGGGCTCAAAGGCGTCAGCGACAACATCCGGGTGCGCAGCATTGTCGATCGCTTCCTCGAACACAGCCGCATTTATTATTTTGAAAACGCCTGCCAACCTCAGCTTTTCATCGCCAGCGCCGACTGGCTCCCTCGCAATTTCTTCCGCCGTATCGAGCTGGCGATCCCCATCGAGGACGGCGTCCTGCGCGAGCGGCTGATTAAGGAAATCCTTGGCATCACGCTGGCCGACAACACCAAGGCGCGATTCCTCGAGGCGGACGGCTCCTATCGGCGCGCCACCCTTAGGAAGGGCGAAGTTCCCCATCGCAGCCAATTCGAGTTTATCGCTCGTGCCTCCGGAAAGGACGACTTGCCCGCTAAAGCCGTGGACGGGAAGACCCGGTACCCGCGAGTCCGATTGGCCCTCCCGCCTTTCGTAGGGCAGAAGAGACTGTAGCGTGAATCTTTCAGACCTGGAACGAAATACTAACAGCCCGGAGCGCCGGCATTTTGCCGGCTTAGGCTGTTCGGAAGGAGTAAGCGGGCAACAGCCCGACGCTCCCCTGCCAGGTATGAAATGTCCGGACCGGCGCGCGCCCAAATGCCTATGAACCTCTACCTGCTCCGTCACGGCCTGGCCGTTGAACCCGGCACCCATGGCTTTGCAAAGGATGCCGACCGTCCGCTCATCCCCAAAGGCGAGCGCAAGCTTTGGAAAATCGCCGAGGCCATCGAGGCGATGGCAATCTCTTTCGACCTGATCCTGTCCAGCCCCTACGTGCGCGCGCGCCAAACCGCCGAGATCATCGCCGAAGCTCTGAACGCGCGCAAAAAGGTTGAATTCTCCGACGCGCTGGTGCCGGCCGGCAGCGTGAAAAGATTGATCGAGTCCCTCAACCACCTCCAACCGGCCCGTGAAAACGTGCTGCTCGTTGGCCACGAACCTTACCTGAGCGAGCTCATTTCGCTGCTCGTGTCCGGTCGGGTCGGCTTCGCCGTTGTGATGAAGAAAGGCGGTTTGTGCAAGCTCTCCGCCCAGTCGCTGCACGCTGGCCCTTGCGCCGCGCTCGAGTGGCTGCTCACCCCCAAACAAATGGCCTTGATGGGGTGATTACTCCTCACTTCAGCACCCTAAGCCGCATGTTCTTGAACTGCGCCATCATCGGCGGGCCAGCGTGGATCTGTAACGCCAGCACACCGCTCATCGCGCGTTTGGCGTCGCACTCGTCAGTGACATCGATGGTCTGTCTGCCGTTGACGAACTGCTGCAAGTGGTAGCCGTTGGCAATAATGACGTAATCGTTCCAGTCGCCCTTCTTGAGCGAGCCCTCGATGTCGGCGGCCGTTCCGACCGAGCCCACCACCTGCTTTTTGTCGGCCTTGGTCCAAACCACTTTCTCACCGCGTAGCGCCATGATCCCACGGAAACGCTCCTCGTAAAGGATGCCGGTGTAATTTGGCCCGGCCTCCATGTCTGCCTGGTAGCCGCCCACGACCCAATAGGAGGGATCCACCACTTTGCTGCGATATTGAATACCGGAATTCGCAAAGCCCTTGCTATCCCCGGGCACGAGTCTAAAGGAGCAACGCAGCTCGAAATCGCTCACCGTGCCGTTGGTCCAGATCAAAAATGTGTTGCCCTTCGCCGGATTCTCGGCTGTGGTTTGGCCCGTGATCGCCCCGTCTTTGACCGACCAGAGCTTCGGGTTTCCTTCCCAACCGGCCAGATCCTTGCCGTTGAAAATGGCCTGAAACCCCCGCTCCGGTCCCCGGTCATCCAGCAGCGTTTTGTCCCCCGGCAGCAACCGCAGATTCTGAGGTGATGTAGTTGCCGGTTGCGGCTGCGGTTGCGCCAAAGCGACAGCGCCCGCTGCTATTAAAAAGGCAAGCCATGTCCCTGGCTGGTAGGGCGCGCTGTACGCAGCGCGCCGCAAGAGACGAGAGAGTGCGGAGCTGCCGGTGGCGCGCTGGGGACAGCACGCCCTGCCCTCGGCACGGCTTCGATTTGTGTATCTCATAGAATCCTTTGCAAGAATTTCAGTCCTTTCACCGCAATTTCCTCGTTCGTCGGCTCAATCTGACGCCAGATGGCCGCTGCGCGCGCGATCAGCTTCACGTGAGTGGCGAATCCCTCGATAACGACGTCCCCCTCGTAGCCGATGTCTCTCAAAGCCTGGGCGATGCCTTGCCAGTCGATATGATCATTCCCGGGCGTGCCGCGGTCGCACCCGCAGGCGTGCAAATGCGCCAGGTGCTTGCCTGCTTTGCGAATCGCCGCCCCTTGGTCCTTTTCCTCGATGTTCATGTGAAAGGTATCGAGCTGGACTTTCAGCACGGGACTGTCCACGTCCTCGACCATCTGCAGCGCCTGGTCGCAGGTGTTGATGAAATCCGTCTCGAAACGATTCAACGGCTCGAGGCAAATCTGCTTGCCCCGCTCGTGGGCACTCCGGCTAAGCGTCTTGAGATGTTTGACCACCGTCTTCCACTGCCGCCGATACTCCGGCCGTGGGACTGCGTCCGCACGGCCCGTCGCGGAATACACCGGCCCAATCAGCGACGGACAATCCAACACCACCATCTGGTCGAGAATCCTGGTAAGATAATCAAGGCCGATCTTCTGCTGTCGCAGTGTGCCACGCAAATCACGGTCCGGCCCCATGCAGGCGCAAATCGAACCGCAGACCAGGCCGCTTTTTTCCAGCTCTCGCTTGACGTGTTTTGCGTCGATGTGCGCCGGGTCCTCCACCGGGATCTCAACCGTGTCGAACCCCCAGGCCTTGAGCTGTTTGAACAGGTGTGTGCTCTTGTTGGTGAAGGGTGAAGTGAAGAGAAAAGTATTTATCCCGAGTCTCATAGCGAAACCCGAGGCTAGAGCATTGAGCGGGGCTGTCAACCACTCAGACTCCCTTTGAATTTCCCCGAACTCCGTTTACCCTCCCTCCTTCATGGCGGACCGACTGCCGATTTACGAAATTGAAAAGCAAATCATCGCGGGCTTGCGTGAACAGCGGCGCCTGATCGTTTCGGCGCCGACCGGCTCGGGCAAATCGACCCAGGTGCCGCAGATGCTCCTGGATCACGGGCTGCTCGGCGATGGCCAGGTGGTCGTCCTGCAGCCACGGCGGCTGGCGACACGCCTGCTGGCCGCGCGCGTCGCCTGGGAACGAAAGGTCGAGCTCGGCCGCGAAGTCGGTTACCAGATACGCTTCGAGAACATTACCGGGCCGCAAACCCGCATCCGCTTTGTGACCGAGGGTGTGCTGCTGCGCCAAATCGTGCAGGACCCGAAACTGCGCGGCGTTTCGACCCTCATTTTTGACGAGTTCCACGAGCGACATCTTTACGGAGATATCACGTTGGCCCGCGCGCTGGATTTGCAGGAATCCGATCGCCCGGACCTTAACCTCGTAGTGATGTCTGCCACGCTGGACGCCGCGCGGCTGGAAGAATACCTGCAGCCCTGCCGCGTCCTTGATTCCCAGGGCCGCACCTTCCCGGTCGAAATCGAATTCGCCGCTTCGCCGGGTTACGCAGACAAGCGGCCGGTCTGGGACCAGGCCGCGGGCGCCTTCGGCGATTTCGTTCGCTCCGGCGGCGAGGGCGACGTGCTCGTCTTCATGCCTGGCGGTTTCGAGATTTCGCAAACCATCGAGGCCATCCGGCATTGCGACGAATCGCGCGGCTTCATCCTGCTTCCACTACATGGCGAACTGCCCCCGCGCGACCAGGACGCCGCGGTTGCCCGTTACGACAAACGCAAGGTGGTCGTCGCCACCAATGTGGCCGAGACGTCACTGACTATCGACGGCATCCGCTGCGTGATCGACAGCGGCCTGGCGCGCATTCCGCGTTACGACCCGTACCGCGGCCTCAATACGCTCCTCGTCGAAAAGATCAGCCGCGCTTCCGCCGACCAGCGGGCGGGCCGGGCCGGGCGCACTGCCCCCGGCGTCTGCCTCCGGCTTTGGTCGCAAGACGAACATGGGCACCGGCCGGCGCAGGAATTGCCGGAAATCAAACGCCTGGATTTGGCTGAGGTCGTGCTCACCCTCAAAGCCGCCGGCGTCGAAGACCTCCGCAAATTCCGCTGGCTCGAGCCGCCTGAAGAACAGGCGCTGGTCCACGCCGAAGAACTGCTGGCCGACTTGGGCGCCCTGAAGAATTTGCCGCCGACGAACCCCATCAGCGCGATCGGCCGCAAAATGCTCGCCTTTCCCCTGCACCCGCGTTACTCCCGCATGCTCCTCGCCGCCCAGGACTACGGCTGCGTTTACCAGGCCTGCCTCGTCGCGGCGCTCACCCAGGGCCGCGACCTCCTGCTGCGCAACATCGATCGGGACACCGCACGCTCGCGCGAGGACTTGCTCGGCGACAAAGCCGCCAGCGATTTCTGGATGTTGATGCGCGCCTGGAATTACGCGTCGAAGAAGGATTTCCGGCTCGATGCGTGTCGGCGCCTCGGCATCCACATGGTGACCGCCCGGCAGGTCGGGCCGCTCTTCCAGCAGTTCCTCGAAATCGCCCGTCGTGAGGGCCTGGCTGCCGAACCGCGCGAGGTGCCGGATGAAGCGCTACAGAAATGCATCCTGCTGGGCTTCAGCGATCGCGTTGCCCGGCGGGTGGATGCCGGCACGTTGCGCTGCGACCTGGTGCATGGGCGGCGCGGCACCCTTGCCCGCGAAAGCGCCATTCAGAACAGCACCCTCCTCGTCGCCGCTGAGGTCCGTGAGGTGGAAGGCAAGGACAAAGCCGTCAACACCCTGCTCAGCCTCGCGACGGCCATCGAAGAGCCCTGGTTGCGGGAATTGTTTCCTGAAGACATCTCCACCCTGCCGCGGGTTTTCTATGACGCCACGGCCAGGCGCGTCTATGCCGAAGAGCAACTCAAATTCCGGGACCTGGCCATCGGTACACGGCGGGTTGAGCCGCCGCCTGCGGATGAGGCCGCTCGGCTGCTCAGTGAAGAAGTGCTCGCCGGTAGGCTGGTCCTGAAGGAGTGGGACCACGAGGTCGAGCAGTGGATTCTGCGACTCAACCTGCTGAGCCAATGGTGCCCGGAACTGAACTTGCCCCCGATTAGCGAATCGGACCGCCGGCACCTGATCGAGCAACTCTGCCATGGCGCTTTTGGCTACAAAGACATCAAAGACAAGCCCGTCAAGCCGGTCGTAAAAAGCTGGCTTAGCCACGCCCAGCACGAGTTGTTGGATAAACACGCCCCTGAGCGGCTTACCCTCGCGAATGGCCGCACACCGAAGGTGGCCTACGAGCCAGGCGCCCCGCCGCATATCGCCGTCCGCATCCAGGAGCTCTACGAAGTCAACGCCACGCCCCGCATCGCCCTGGCCCGCGTGCCGGTCCTCGTGCACATCCTGGCGCCCAACCTGCGCCCGGTGCAGATCACGCAGGACCTCGCCGGCTTCTGGCGCGAGCATTACCCGCGTGTCAAACAGGAACTCCAGCGCAAGTATCCTAAGCACCAGTGGCGGTGATTACTCACCACACCACTTGCGTTCCCACTCCTTCGTCCGTGAAAATTTCCAGCAGCACCGCGTGCGGCACGCGCCCATCGACAAAGGAAACCTTTTCGACGCCGGATTTGATGGCTGCCACCGCGCTATCGACCTTTGGAATCATTCCTTTCTCAATAATGCCCGCCTGCTTTAACTCGTCCACCCGCCCCACTTTGAGCTGGGAAATAATACTGTCCGGGCGTTTTGGATTCTCCAGTAACCCCGGCACGTCGCTCATAAATACCAGCCGTTGAGCGTTGAGCGCGACCGCGGCCTGCGCCGCTGCAATGTCCGCATTGCAGTTATAAATCTTACCGTCCTCTCCTCGTGCCGTCGGGCTGATCACTGGCGTGATCCCTTGAGCAATGCACTCCCGCAACGGGCGGGTATTTACTTCGGTGACTTCGCCCACAAACCCGAGGTCCAGCGGCTCGCCGTTGGGGCCGTTGATCTGGATTTTCCGGCAGCGGAAAATTTCCGGTCCGGCGAACCCTTTCGCCACGCCCCCGAGTGAGTTGATCGTCGCCACCACTTCCGGGTTAATCTCACGTGACAGCACATCGTCCACGATGTTCACCGCCGCCTCGTCCGTCACACGCTGGCCTTGGATAAAGCTGGCCTTCAGTCCGGCTTTTTCCATCGCGCGCGTGATCGCTTTGCCGCCGCCATGAACCACCACGGGATTGATCTCCACCGCCTCGAGGAACACGATGTCCCGCGCCACCCCGGCGCGGACCTCGGCGTCGGGTGAGTCCATGAAACTCCCGCCGTACTTGATGACGAACGTCGCGCCGTTGAATTTCTGAATATACGGCAGCGCTTCCAGCAGGGCCGTCGCCTTAGCGATCAAATCTTGCATGTGTGCAGGCGCTCAAAGAAACGGTTCCGCCTTTCAAGACGCAAGCGAATTCCCCCCGGCCTCGAACTTCGGACTTGAATCGGTTACCCCCCCAGCGAGCTTGGGTCGCTTACATCCCCCTTATTAAAATCCACGTAGTCTTCGGTTAAATCAGCCGCATACATCAGCGCGGCGGAC
>Ga0210409_10000785_pt1 | contig 46397 bp, 44 predicted proteins | sample IncBWH17MmetaG_FD_161649 | JGI IMG/M metagenome (GOLD analysis project Ga0210409, IMG submission 161649) | Forest soil microbial communities from Barre Woods Harvard Forest LTER site, Petersham, Massachusetts, United States - Inc-BW-H-17-M | ecosystem: Environmental > Terrestrial > Soil >... | reverse complement strand
ATGCTTCCTTTGAATTTCACTGGCGCGAATTCAGTTCGGCGAAATGAATCGAGATTAAGCGAGGTCCTGGCCGGAGTGAGGTGCCCGCTCCGGCAACATCGCTGCGTGTCATGGTTCATGACATTTGTCTTGATCATCGAGATAGCGATAGGGTAGGATCTCCGCCACGCGGTGAAGTCCTCCCCCTCCAGGATCCCGCGCAGAAGCCGTTCACAGGATGAGTTTGGGCATCCTCCTTCTTTCAGGCCGCAGCGGGAAGCCTCGGTCTTTCAGACCTCACGGATATCCTCCGCGTTCGTAGCGGGCGTTTGTTCCCAGCCCCGCTGACGACTGAACGGGAGGCGCCTGTGCGCACAATTATTGCAACAGTTGTCTTCGTCCTCATTCTTGCGGCATTTTGCCAGTCGCTCGCGGCGCAGACCGTTCCCTCTATTTTCCTGTTTTCATTGGAAGGCAAAGGGACGCCGGCAGGCACGATTCACGTCTACGGCGTGAACTCCTCGACGGGTGCCATAGCTGAAATTGCCGGTTCGCCGTTCAACGCCGGGTTGATACCAGAGCAGCTTGTTGTCGATCCCACAAGAAGATTTGTCTACGTAACGAACGAACAATCGGAGGATATAACGGGGTTTTCAGTCGATGCCTCCACGGGCGCGCTGACCGAGTTGCCCGGATCGCCGTATTCGATTGGAACACCGCCAAATACGTCCGCGCCCGTCACTTCCGCCGTTGACCCCACCGGCCGGTTCTTTTATGTTTTTGCGACCAGCCGCATCAACGGCCTGACCGATGAACTCCTCTACGAATACACAATTGACAGTGTAACGGGAGTCTTGACTGTTGCGGCTCCATCCCCAACGATCTGGGAATCCGGGCACGCAATCCTCATCGCTTCGATTGCTTTTAATCCCGCGGGGAGTTACGCGTATTTGGGTCAAGTAGTGGGCGGCAATGCAGGAGAGCCGACTTTGATTTGCACTGTTGATTCCAGCAGCGGGGCGCTCACGAGAGTCGGGTCGGCCCAGCCTGCAACTGCGGGGGAAGCGGGCCAAATTGCCGTATCTCCGGGCGGTAGTTTTCTTTATTCGATTGATTCCACGTCGAATCAAGCCGATGCTTTTACTATCAGTCCTGTGAGTGGGTCGCTCTCCGAAATTCCGGGGTCGCCGTACGTGGTGCCAAACAATCCGTCTTCGCTCGTCGTGCATCCAACGGGGAATTTCCTATATGTTGTAAACAAGAATCAGCCTTACCAACCCACTAGTACTCCAAGCCAGTATGCCGGGAGTATTTCCGCTTTTGCAGTTGCGCCCGGGACCGGGGGGCTCAGGCAAGTAACCGGCTCGCCGTTTGCGGCTGGGATCAATTCCAGCTCCGTAGTTGTGGACCCCACGGGCAATTTTGCCTATTCGACGTCGACGATGTATGCGTCTGCCACGACTTCGTTCGCGCAAATCCTGGGTTTCTCCATCGACGCTTCTTCCGGGGTCCTCAGGCCGTTGTCCTGGTCTCCGTGGACGGATTCGACAGCATTTACTTTCGGCTACCAGTTGGCGATCGCTTCCGGCCCGTCGACGACGGCGAATCCTGTCCCCATGATTTCTTCGCTTTCACCGCCTACAACGGCGGCGAGCGACACGGCGTTCACTTTGCAGGTCAATGGAGTGAATTTCGTGAGCGGATCCACGGTGTATTTTGGAGGTCAGGCACGGGCCACGACGTTTGTTAGTTCGACGCTATTGAATGCCAGTATTCTCGCCAGCGATATTAACAACGACGGGACCGCGGTGATTTATGTGTTCAACCCGCTCCCCGGCGGCGGCGCTTCGACTTCAGTCGAATTTCCCGTGTTCTCTCTTTCTCCCACAATCTCATCCCTCAATCCTCCGAGCGTGGCGGCTGCGAGGATATCCTTCGCGTTGTTCGTGAGCGGCTCCAACTTCGTTACCAGTTCTGTCGTGAATTTCAACGGGACCCCGCAGGCAACCTCGTACCACGGTCCGTCGTTGCTCACAACGGAGATTACGACCGATGAAATCGCATCCCCCGGAACTGCCAGTATCACGGTAACGACCCCACCAAACGGCGTCCCCGGCGGCGGGACCTCCAACACGGCTACGCTCACGATCACCCCGGCCAACGCTCATCCCGCGATTGCAACCATTTCTCCGGCCAGCGCGACTGCGGGAGGGCCGGGATTCACTCTCACCGTGAACGGAAGCGGCTTTGCGCAAGGTTCACAAGCCAATTTCAACTTGAACGATGTGCCCACCACGTTCGTCAACTCCACGCAACTTACAGCTGCAATCCCGGCAAGCGCGATTGCCATCGCGGGTAACCCCTACGTGATTGTGACCAACCCGGACGGCTTCGTTTCCCCGTCGGTAACGCTTCCGGTCAACAATCCGCAGCCGGGAGGAGGATCCATCTCCCCGCCGAGTCTGCCGGCGGGCACCCTGGCGTTCATCTTGAGTGTTACTGGCACGGGCTTTACGCCGGAATCCGTTGTCCTTGTAAACGGCAGCCCGCGGATGACAACTTTTGAGAGTTCCACACTGCTGCAGGTCGTGTTACTGCCCAGTGATCTTTCGCATGGCGGAACGCTACGGTCACGAACCCGCCCCCAGGTGGCGGCACGACGGCCGACATCAGTTTTCCAGTGTCGGACTACACAGTGACCCCGCCCAGTTTTACTCCACCGATCACGGCTGGGCGGACGGCGACTTTCGCGCTGGTCGTTTCAACAATGGACGGCACGTTTGCCAATCCAGTCACGTTTGGCGTATCCCCGGCAACTTCCCTGCCTGCGGGCACGATGCCTTCGTTTGCGCCATCGGCAACGATCACTCCGGGCGCCGCCCCGCAAACTGTGACACTTTCAATCACCACAACGCCGCACACGGAAGCGTCCAGGATGAATTTTCCGAGGGGGTCCTCACCGCTCTTGCGGTTGCTATGCACGGCGGGGGTGGTATTTAGCCTGGTGGTGCTATGCCTCATTGCATGCGTAGTGCGTATGCGGCGCCTCGCGCCGGGAATGCTATTCGCATTGCTGATTGTGGCAGCCTCGGGCCTGGTCGCTTGTGGTGCGGTGGGAACCGGACCATCTTCCTCACCGCAGGTGAACCCTGCCAGTGGCACCCCGGCGGGAACATATCCGATAATTGTTACGGCAACTTCCGGCGGAGTCTCGCACTCCGCGACCGTCACACTTACGGTTATGTGATAATCGTCTCCGTGCTTCTTCTAGAGCCCATGGATTTACCGAGGGGCCCGCGCGGGGTTCACCTGCCGTGTCAAGTCCGGCGCGGATCAAGATTTTGCGTCCATCTCGCGCTGTGGGGAGTGATCCTCGCCGCTGGTGTTACCGGGAGTATTGCGGTCCGCGCTCAGGATTCGCCGCCGAACCCTCCGCCGCCAGCCGCCCCTGCCGACTTGCCTGGACAGGTTGTCCTGAACCCCACGGGACCGTGTGTCGAGCCGCCACCCATGGTCCAATTGCAGGACTACGATGGGCCGTTTCACAAGGTGATCGGCACATTCACTCAAAAACTCGACCGGCTGTCTGTCCATGATCCGCACTACAAACCAGGGGTGGTTCTTTGCTCGCTTGAAATCAAGGACAAATTCTTTTTGTTTCTTCGGGATTCCGTCGATCCCGAGACGTTCCTATCCGCTGGATTCGACGCGGGCATCTCACAGGCGGAGAATAACGACGCATCGTTTGGCCAAGGAGGGAAGGGATATGCCAAACGATACGGCGCCGGTTACACCGATGAAGTCCAATTCCGCTTCTTCAAGGAATTCACTTATCCGACTATTTTTTCAGAAGACCCGCGTTACTACAGGATGGGCCAGGGCGCGAAGGGGCGGCGTTTCCTGCACGCCGTCGCGCACGCCGTGGTCGCGTACAACGACGATGGCAGGCCTATCTTTAACTACTCGGAATGGCTCGGAGAAATCAGCGGAACATCGCTCAGCAATCTATATCATCCCGGGGCACGGCGAGGCTTTGCGACTGCGGCTCAGAATGTTGCTATCGATGTAGCCTTGGATATCGGATATGACGAGCTGCGGGAATTTTGGCCGGAGGTTGCGCGGAAACTGCGGCTCCCCTTCCGCGATCAGAACGAGCCGCCGCCGGATGCGCTTCCCGCCGGTAGGTAGTGGCACGGGCTTCAGCCTGTGGAGGGTAGTCCTTGCTAGATCCAAACCCCACAGGGTGAAGCCTGTGCAACTTTAGTTCAAGCGAGCTTGCCGACATGAGCTTCGAGCAGGTTCCATGCGCGTGCTCCAATCGTTTCCTTCCAACGGGCGTAGTAGGAAGCCAGGCGGGGCCGGAACGAGGAAGTGTCGGCATCGTTGAAGGTCATGCCCTGCGTGGCCAGCTTGGTGTGAAGTTCGGTGTTGAGCGCGCTCAGTTCTTCGCGTTGCAGGCGGACAAATTTGACGGTGTTGCGCTCGATGATCGCCTGGACGTCGGAGGGGAAGCGCTGCCACAGTTTCCAGTTGGCGAGCTGATTGAATCCGGACCAGCCGTGATTGGTCATGCTCACGAATTTCTGGACTTCGTAAAGTTTTAATAATTCGGCGACGGCCAGCGGGTTCGTCTGAGCCTCGGCAGCGCCGCTTTTCAGCGTTTCGTACAGCTTGTTGAAATTGGCGACCACTGGTGAAGCGCCCATAGCCTTCCAGGCTTCCACATAGATGGGAGCGTCCGGAGTGCGAATCTTCAGGCCTTGCAAATCTTCCACCGCGTGGATCGGCCGGGTCGAGCAGGTGATCTGATGGAACCCGTTGTCGAAGCATCCTTTTGGAACGGCATAGATGCCTTGGGCTTTCATCTCCTCGCGCAAATAATCGCCCAGATCGCCGTCCAGCGAGTCAAACACCTGGGCCGGCGTGCGAAAAGCGAAAAGAAGTCCCTGGACATTCGACGCCGGCACGAGATTTCCAATCGAGCCGCCATTTAACGTGAAGAAGTCCAAATCGCCGCTGACTACCATGTTGAGCGCGGCCGGGTCTCCTCCCGCGATCTTGTTGTTGTCCGGAAAAGTCTGGACCTGCACGCGTCCGTTGGTTTCAGTTTTTACGGCGTCCCACATCTGCGAGAGCCATTTATCCAGTGGACTGCCGGGCGGCTGGTTATGGAACTGACGCAACTCAAAATCCGCGGCGCGAGCGCGGCGGGTGAGGAGCAGCATTCCGCCCGAGGCCATCAGGCCACGCGTGAAGTTTCTACGAGAGATTCTGTTAAGCATGAATGTCTCCTGGCAGCTGGTTGCCGCCCCCGCCACAACGCGCGGTACAACTCGATTTCGAGCGGGGCAGCGGCTAAAGCCGAATCAAATCTGCTCGTGCAACGGCACGACTAAAGTCGTGCCCTACAAAGATTCCGCGGCTCCGCTAAGCTTGAGCAATTACCTACACAATTCCCAGGCTAACCCATCTGGCTCAGCGATCGTCCGAAATAAAAGGTGCGGGCGGTTTGATCGTCCCATCCGACGTTGCAATGCGGGATAGACCATTTCTGGACTTTCGTGGGCTCGGTTACCGGCTTGCCCAGTGCGGGGCAGGACAGGCAATAACTTCCTTCGTGCGTCCCTATCCAGATCAGGTTGCGATCAAATTCCACAAAGACATTTTCCGTCGTGCCGCGCCACCAGGAATCATAGTTATTGATTTCGCCCTCGAGAGGAGGTACGAACCACGCCACTTCTTTCGGCTCAGTGGGATTGGAGATATCGAAAACGCGTACGCCCGCGTTGAACCAGGCAATTACAACGAGCGCAGGATTGGAAGTGCCGGGCGCAAGCCAGCATTGCGTGTTGTGCGAACCAAAACGCCCGCGCGCGAAGCAGAAATCCGTGTATGGCGCGTCGGGAGGCGCGGCCGGGCGAGGGAAGAAGCCGATGATCTTCGGATTTTTCGGATCTTTCACGTCCATCATGTAGGGCGTGTGATAATTCTCGCGGCAGTCTGCTTCCAGCGCTTCGTGCACGGCGACGACTTTGTTCATGAGCCGCGGATGGGCTGCATCCGCGATAACCGGATAGCAGGTGTGGAACGGAATTGTGCCGAAGGTGTCAAATTCATATTGCATGTGGCCGTAAGGTTTGGGGTGTTTTATGTCGGACAAGTCCATGGCATAAAAGCCGAAGGCGCCAAAGCCGCCGTAGCCGATTGTGCCGCCGTCTTCGACGCGTTTGGGCACGCTGATGGCGCCGTGATTTCCGGTCCAGGAGGTGTGGTCTCCAGCGAAGCGATATTTCTTATATTCATCTTCCTCGCCTAATTTTTGTCCGGGAACCCACCATCGCGAAACTTCCTGCACGTTGGCGGGATCGGACATGTCCACGATCATAAGCGCGTTGCTATAGGGGCGCTGGTGATTTTCCAATCGCAGGGTTTCGTCCCATCCGCAATCGAGATAGGCGTACTTTCCTCCGTCGTAAAAATTGTGGTGCGTGCCGTTGCCTTTTTCTCCGGTGTTGTATTCCTGGAGCATATCGGGTTTGGTGGGATCCGTGATGTCGTAGTTTCGGATTCCGCGGAGCCCTTTATAGGCGAGGACTTTGTCCCGCAATTCCTTGTCATACTGGCCGCGCGGGTATTGAATATTCGCGCTGGTAAGCGGCTGCGCCGCGGTGCACATCATGATCCATTTCTTGAGCTTGGTGTTGTATACGACCGCGCCACCGCCTTGAATCACACGTTTCTTATTTAGCGCTACCGGATTTTTGGCCTCGCTAACGTCAATAAAATCTCCACCGGCGGGCAATAACCGCTGCTTGCCTTTAGCCCACATGACCATGAGCGGTTCTCCGCCGCTGATGCCAGCGCCCTGCAAGTGGGAAATAACCTCCATGTTGTGGATATATTGTTTTTTATCGAGGAACGTCAGCGAGCCTAAAGGGAGGGGAATTTCCGGCGGGGTATTGGACGTGTAGAGTCCTTGTACCTGTGCGCGTGTATTCGTAGTGCCCACAAATCCCGCGGCAGCCGCGCCCACCGCCGCGCCGATGGCGCTCTTGAGAAGCGATCTCCTGCTGAATTCTTTACCCGTTCCTGCAAATTGTTCAGCGTTGTTCTTTGGCGAGGCGGAAGGCTTGCGAATTTTCGACATGGATCTCCTTTGGCCGCTGCCTATTTTTGTGGGGCGCAACGAAACATCATTCAGACGCAGGCATCGAAACGAATGCACGTCGGCGCGCCCGCATTCCGCGCATCATACTCCAATAAGTTGCGGGTGATGCATCTGAAAAACCGAGAGCTGGACGGAACGCTGCGTCGCGGCCAGCCTCTGACTCTTGTGTCCGATGTTACTTCCAGGCCTGATACACCGGCTTGGCGAGCAGGAACGCGGGATTGGCTCCTGGCCTGGGCGTGAACTTCTGTATGCGTCCTGAGTCCACTTCCGCGACGTAGAGATTGCCGTCCTGGTCCACGCTCAATCCGTGCACGCCCCAGAGGTAGCCGGGATAGTCGCCCATGCTCCCCCAGGTGTACAGCAGGTGGCCTTGCAGATCGTACTCGATCATTTTGTTGGTGGTGCGGTCAAAGGTCCAGATGGTGTTCCCGGACCCGATGTAGAGCAAGTGAAGGCTGGAAGGGGGATTGTCAATCTTCCATTCGTAGAGATACTTGCCGTTTTCATCGAACACCTGGATGCGGTGATTGTTGCGATCGTTCACGAAAACGTGGCGGGTCTTCTGGTCGATAGCGATGCCGTGCACGTTGCTGAAATAGCCGGGACGAGTTTCGAGCGGTTCGTTATCGCCACCGCGGCGCGGCCCGCCCTTAATGCCCCATTGCATCAGAAATTTTCCGTTCTTGTCGAACTTGGCCACGCGCGTTCCGGTATAGCCGTCGGAAACATAGAAAGTGCCGTCCGGCAGCCAATCGAGGTAGGTAGGACGGTTGAAGTGCGTGGCATCTTCGCCGGGAATCTCCGGCGTTCCGATGGTTTGCAGGAGCTTGCTGCCATCATTCGTGAATCGGTAGATGACTTGCATGTTGTCGTCCACCACCCACACGTTTTTTTCCGGGTCGTAGGGGCTGATATAAACAGAGTGAGGACGGCGGAAAAGCTTGTCCCACTGCTTCCAGGTCTCGATGATGTTGCCGCTGCCGTCGTACACCACGAGGCAGTTCTCCCACCTGGCATCCTTCTCCAATTCGCGGTAGGGAGGGCCCTTGATTCCGAGGTCGGGAGCTTTTCCTTCCCAGGACGTCAGCCATTCCCGGGTGTCCTGATCCGTGCCTCCCGTTCCGGGCAGCGAAGCCGTTGTGGCGTCGCGCCAGAAGCCTGCGACTGGGTAGCTGATGCTGGGCCCGGCTTGCGGCAACAACATCGCTTTTGGCGGCGCCATCTTCGGCAATTCACCGCGATAAAGGGCATAGATGCGATTGGGGCTTTCGGCGAAGACGCTTTCGCCCGCGCCGTAGGTCCACTTCTCATTTCCGGGGAGAGTGCTTACGTCCTTCGGCCAGTTCTTCACAACATCGTAAGCGCCGGTCAGATCCTCGCCGCCTACGGCTCCTGGGACGGCGGCGAAACCGGTTCCGGGCTTGGCCTGCCCCTCGACGGGCGACAGCCTGCCGGAAATTCTGACTCCAACGGTTACGCCGATGGCCAGCATCAACAACACCAAACCTACTTTTCTCATGAAAATCCTCCAAAAATACAGGCTACCCGAATCGGGGGCACGGGCAATTCTTTCTGATTGCCGATAGTTAAATCAGCGTGGCGCTTTGGGGCCAGTTCATACTTCGTCGAATTGCAGTGCCGTTGGCGTGCCAGGGATAAGCGCGCAGCAGGGAGCCTATATATAAGGGTTCCCACCAATTGGCAAGACGTTTGAGGAGGAGTGCTGGTTTCGCATGTTCCAAATCCGGACTGATCTGGGGGCGGTGTATCACCGCATTTGCGGCCAAGCGATTCAACCTGTCGTACAATATCCGCCTCTGGCTGGAGGAGCGATCTAGCCAGTCCACGGGATGGTATTCCATTCCGCGCCACCGCCAAGGAGCCAGGATGAGTGTAACCGGGACAAGTGCTTCCATTCCTAACGTCGCCACCCCGATGGAGATGCTTTGCATCAATACGATCCGCACACTTTCCATGGACGCCGTGCAGGCTGCGAATTCCGGTCATCCCGGCACTCCGATGGCTATGGCGCCGCTGGCTTACTGCTTGTGGCAGGAATTTTTGCGCTACGATCCAAGCGATCCGCTTTGGCCCAATCGCGACCGGTTCGTTCTCTCCGCGGGACACGCATCCATGTTGCTGTATTCGGTGTTGCATCTTGCGGGAGTCAAGGAGGCCGGAAAAAATCTCGAGATCCTCGATGGACCGGCTGTGCGTCTCGAAGACATCAAAAGTTTTCGGCAACTTGGAAGCCGCTGCGCCGGCCATCCCGAATCGCATCTGACGACCGGCGTCGAGACGACGACGGGTCCGCTCGGCCAGGGCTATGCAAATAGCGTGGGGATGGCGCTGGCCGGGCAATGGCTCGTATCACGATATAATCAGCCGGGTTTTGAGGACATCTATAATTTCAACGTGTATGCGCTGGGCGGCGACGGCTGCATGATGGAGGGAATTTCCAGCGAGGCGGCTTCGCTCGCCGGGCACCTCAAGCTTTCCAATCTCTGCTGGATCTATGACAGCAACCGGATCACGATCGAAGGCGGCACGCCGCTGGCGTTTTCCGAAGACGTGGCTGCGCGATTCGCGGGGTACGGCTGGAACGTCACACACGTCACTGACGCTAACGATTTGGAGATGATTCGCGCCGGCTTCCGCACGTTCCTGGGAACGAGCGGCCGGCCGACCCTGATCATTGTGAACAGCCATATCGGTTGGGGCTCGCCGCACAAGCAGGATACCAACGCCGCGCATGGCGAGGCGCTCGGCGAGGAGGAAGTCAAGCTCACCAAGCGCGCTTACGGCTGGCCCGAGGACGCGAAATTCCTGATTCCCGACGGTGTGTACGAGCATTTCCAGAAGGGAATCGGCGTCCGCGGGAAAACGGACCGCGATCAATGGACCGCGCGATTCAGCGAGTACCGTGCCTCGTATCCCGAATTGGCTGACGAAATTTCACTTATGGAACAACGGGAGCTTCCGAATGGCTGGGACAAGGAATTGCCGTCTTTTCCCGCCGATGCGAAAGGACTTGCAACACGCGACTCCTCCGCCAGAGTCGAGAACGCGATCGCGAAGAATGTTCCGTGGCTGATTGGAGGTTCCGCCGACCTTGCGCCTTCAACCAAGACTTTGCTCACCTTCGAGCCGGCCACCGGCTTTCAACCCGGCAACTATTCATTCCGGAATTTGCATTTCGGGATTCGCGAGCACGCCATGGCCGCGGTCATCAACGGGATGAGCCTGACCAAGGTGCGTCCGTTCGGCGCCACATTTTTTGTGTTCACCGATTACATGCGCGGTGGTTTGAGGCTGAGCGCGATCATGGGAATTCCGGTGATTTACGTTCTGACGCACGATTCGCTCGGCGTTGGAGAAGATGGGCCAACCCACCAGCCGATCGAGCATCTGGCGATTGCCCGCGCTACGCCCGGCCTGATCACCTTGCGTCCGGGGGACGCGAATGAAGTGGTCGAAGCGTGGAAAGTAGTCATGCAACTTCAGCACGAGCCCGCGCTCATGGTCTTGACGCGCCAGGCGCTGCCCACGCTGGACCGCACGCGATTCGCTCCCGCCGCGGGACTGGCGCGCGGCGCTTATGTGCTCGCCGAAAATGCCGGAGCGCGCCCCGACGTGCTGCTGCTGGCCACGGGCAGTGAAGTTTCGCTTTGTGTCGAGGCATTCGAGCAGCTTACAAAAGAGGGGATTCAGGCGCGTGTCATCAGCATGCCGTCATGGGAACTGTTCGAGAAGCAGGGGCAGGAGTATCGCGACACCATTCTGCCGCCTTTGGTGAAGGCGCGCGTTTCCGTGGAAATGGCCGCCGCGTTCGGGTGGGAGCGCTACGTGGGCATTTCGGGCCGCAGCATTGGAATGCACAGTTTTGGCGCCTCCGCGCCGATCAAGGCGCTGCAGAAACATTTCGGTTTCACGGTCGAGAACGTGGTGGCGGCGGCGAAACAGCAGATTCAAGCCGCGAAGCAGTAAGCGGCACCGGCTGCAAAGTATGTGTGGCAACTCAATTTTGAACATGCCAGCGGCTGAAGCCGCGTCGATTTTGCTCACTTTACGGCACGGCTGAAGCCGTGCCCCACAAAGATTTTGAAGTTGTCACATGGGCACTTCAGCCTGTGGGGTTTGGATTTCAATTGCGCGGAACCCCACAGGCTGAAGCCTGTGCTACTAAAACCCGGGAGACCTCATGGACGCATCCGTACTTTGGAAACGCTATCGCCAGTATTTTTGCCGCGTGGATTCGCTCGACTTTTCGCTGGATATCAGCCGCATGCATTTCGACGAAGCGTTTCTCACCTCGATGGAACCCGCCATGCAAAAAGGGTTCAAGGAAATGGATGCCCTGGAAAGCGGCGGGATTGCCAACCCCGACGAAAAAAGAATGGTGGGGCACTACTGGCTACGCGCGCCGCAACTGGCGCCCACGAAAGAGATCGCTCTGGAAATCAGCGGCACGGTGGAAGCTATTCAACAATTTGCCGCCGGTGTTCACACGGGGAAAATCAAGCCGCCTCGCGCGGAACGGTTCACTCAAGTGCTGGCGATCGGGATCGGCGGCTCGGCGCTCGGCCCTATGTTCGTGGGCGATGCGCTCGGAGAGCCTTCGGCGGACCGCATGAAGATGCATTTCATCGACAACACCGATCCCGACGGCATCGCGCGCATGATCGCAACGCTGAAGGGACTGCTTCCGGAGACGCTCGTCATCGTGACCAGCAAGAGCGGCGGGACTCCGGACACGCGCAACGGCATGGTGGTTGTTGCCGAGGCCTACCGCGCCGCGCATTTGGATTTCGCACGTCATGCCGTTGCTGTGACGATGGCCGGATCGCACTTGGACAAGCAAGCAGATTCAGAGGGCTGGCTCGCGCGCATTCCCATGTTCGATTGGGTTGGGGGCCGGACGAGCGAACTTTCGGCGGTGGGCTTGCTTCCCGCGGCATTGCAGGGAATCGACATTGTTTGCATGCTCGCGGGAGCGGCGGCATGCGACGCGGCAACGCGCGTTCATGACACGCGGCGCAATCCCGCCGCGCTGATGGCGTTGATGTGGTACGCGGCGACGGACGGGAAAGGAAAGAAAGACCTCGTCGTTCTTCCGTACAAGGACCGGCTTCTTCTTTTCAGCCGTTATTTGCAGCAGCTGGTGATGGAATCCCTCGGCAAGCAACTTGACCTTGACGGGCGCCGCGTCGAGCAGGGAATCGCGGTCTACGGAAATAAAGGGTCCACCGACCAACACGCTTTTGTGCAGCAATTGCGAGACGGCGTGAAAAATTTTTTTGTCACGTTCGTGCGCGTGCTCGAATCCGGAGGTTCGCCGGTGGAAGTCGAGCCCGGCGTGACAGCGGGAGATTATCTGCACGGCTTCCTCGTGGGCACGCGGGAAGCGCTCTACGGAAACGACCGCCAGTCCATGACGATCACGATTCGCCGTGTGGATGCGCGCACGATTGGCGCGCTGATCGCCTTGTTTGAGCGCGCGGTCGGCCTCTACGCCTCGCTGATCCACATCAACGCGTACCACCAACCGGGCGTCGAAGCAGGGAAGAAAGCCGCGGCAGCGGTGCTCGCCCTTCAGGCCCGAGCGCGCGCCGCCCTTTCAAATACGCCGCAGACGGCGGGCCAAATTGCCGCTGGCATCGGCGCGGCAGAATCGGCCGAGAGTGTCTACCTCATCCTTGAGCACCTGGCAGCAAACGGACGCGCCAAAATGGCGCTTGCCGCCGACCCTGGAGAAATTATGTTTCTCCGCAGCTGAACACGATTTCTTGGAAATTACCTTCGTTATGTACGCGTGGAAAATTTCCGGGAACGCCATTCTCCTGAATGGCGTTATGTAAGGCGCCAATCGCGAGATTGGCGTTGCCGGGGGTTCGACCGATGCGGTGAAGTTAGGACGTTAGCTGCGCAACGGTGCGCGCGCTGCCGCCTTTTTCTTGCCGGCCCAAACCGAAAGCCTGGTGCAGCGCCTTCACGGCTTTTTCCATTCCGCCTGAATCCACGAGGAAGGAAATGTTGTATTCGGAGGAGCCTTGGGCGATGGCGATGATGTTGATCGATTCCTTGCCGAGTGTGCTGAAGACGCGGCCCGCGATGCCCGGCGTTCCGGCCATATTCTCTCCGACGGCGGCGACGATGGCCACGTTGCGATTTACCTTGATGTGCTCGAGATCGTGCTGGTGCACATCCTCGTACAGCGCGTCGCGCAGAGCTTTTTCTGTGCGCGCCGCGTCGGCGGCCTGCACCACAAAGCAGATGCTATCTTGCGAGGAGGACTGCGAAATCATCAGGATATTGGCGTGCACCGAAGCGCTCGCGGTGAAAATACGCGCCGCGATGTCCGGCACGCCAATGATGCCGGGGCCGGCGATGGCAATCATGGCAACGTCGCGCGTCGCCGTGACGGCTTTGACGCCTTGCGGCGCGGGGCGCACGATGTGCGTGATTTTCGTTCCGGCTAGTTGCGGTTGAAAACTGTTGCGAATCCATACGGGGATGGCACTTTCGATCACCGGGCGCAGGGTCATCGGATGGAGCACTTTCGCGCCGAAGAACGCGAGCTCGCCCGCCTCGGTGTAGGACACTTCGTCGAGAGTGGCCGCGTCGGGGACCATGCGCGGGTCCGCGGTCAACACTCCGTTCACGTCCGTCCAGATGATGACCTCGCTCGCGTCGAGTGCCGCGCCCAGAATTGTCGCGGAGTAATCCGAACCGCCGCGGCCGAGCGTTGTGGGAATGCCTTTGGCTGTCGCGGCCAGGTAGCCGGTGACGACGGGAATCCCGCCCGCTTCGAGCATTGGAAGAAGCGCGGCCTGCGTTTTCTTCCGTGTTGGACCGGCGAGCGGGCGGGCGCCGCCGTGAACTTCGTCGGTCACAATCAAGTCGGTGGCGTCAAAAGCCGCGCCGCGCAGACCCATTTCGCGCAACACGGCGGCGGTCATTCGGGCGGTGAGGCGTTCCCCCGTGCCGGCAATTACATCGAGGGCGCGAGGCGAAAGCTCGCCGAGCAGCGCGCAGCCGCGGCAATAATTCGCCGCACGTTCGATCAGCGCGTCAATTTCGGAGAGAAGCTGCCGCCGGTTTTCGATGTCGGAAATCAGATTCCCGATGGTTCCGTGATGTTTTTCCTGCAAGGCTCTGGTTAGCGCCTCGGCCGCGGCTTCGTCGCCAGTGGCAGCTTTTCCGGCTGCCGCGATCAGGGTGTTCGTCACACTGGACATCGCGGAGACCACCACGACGACTGCGCGCTCCTTCGACGCTTCCGCCGCGATCGCTGCCGCGCTGCGGATTCGCTCGGCATCGCCAACTGAAGTGCCGCCGAATTTCATCACCTGGATCGGACGGCTCATCGGACCCTCGCTTCGGCGGGGACGGCATTTTCGCGCGCGGATTTTGCATGGAGCAGGCCGCGCGCTCGCAGCAATTCAGCGTTCAAAATGGCCGCGCCGGCCGCGCCGCGAATCGTATTGTGCCCGAGAACAACGAACCGGTAGTCAAACACGTTGTCCGGGAAGAGGCGCCCGACCGTGACGCTCATGCCGCCGCCTGCATCGCGGTCCATGCGCGGCTGCGGCCGGTCCTTTTCATCGCGCACGAGGACGGGGTGCTTGGGCGCGGTGTGCAAGTTGAGTTTTTGGGGAACCGAGGTGTAGGACGCGAGCGCCTGGCGAACTTCCTCGATCGAGACGCGCTTGGCGAGTTTTACGCGCACGGCCACGGTATGGCCGTCCGCCACATTCACGCGATGGCATTGCGCGCTCACGGGGAACGGCGCGTTCTCGAAAGAATTGTTGCCGAGGCGGCCAAGAATTTTCCGAGTTTCGCTTTCCATCTTCGGCTCTTCGCCGTCGATGAAAGGGAGCACGTTGTCCACGACGTCGAGCGACGGCACGCCGGGATAGCCCGCGCCGGAGACGGCTTGCAGCGTCGTCGCGATCACGGCTTCGATGCCGAATTTGGCGTGCAGCGGCGCGAGCGCCAGCGCCATGATGATTGTCGAGCAATTCGGATTCGTGACGATGTAGCCGGTCGAAAAGCCGCGCGCGCTTTTCTGGCGGTCAAGCACTTTTAGATGATCGGAATTGATTTCGGGAATCAGGAGGGGAACATCTTCGTCCATGCGGAACGAGGACGCGTTGCTGATGACCGGGTAGCCGGCTCGGGCAAAAGCTTCTTCCGAAGAGCGCGCGACGTCCGAGGGCAAACTTGAAACCACGATGTCACAATCGAGCGGCGGCTGCGGCGGCTGCACGACCATCGCTTTCACGAAGGCCGGCATATCCCCCACCAGCCGCCAGGTACAGGCCTCGCCGTACGATTTCCCCTGCGAGCGGTCCGACGCCGCCAGCGCGGTAATCTCGAATTCCGGATGGTGCTCGAGCATCTGGACAAAACGTTGGCCGACCATTCCGGTCGCGCCCAGGATTCCAACTCGCACTCGCTTATTCGACACCGCCCCTCCCGTGGAGATCATGGTATGGATGCTGCAGAGCAAGCTGCAAAAGTTCTTCGTCAAGCTTGCTTGAAAAAATATTGTCGAGCGAAGGCGCATTTGCTGGGACGGCCGCGACGATTCCCACGACGAGCAGTGACGGCGATGCTGCCTCCGGGCAGTCCGGCAATTGCCCGACCGTGGTGCGTATGATGGTTTCATCCATTGTTGTCGCGCGCGAAATCACGACGCACGGAATTTCCGCGCCAATTCCCGCCGCTTGCAATCCCGCGGCAAGTTCGGCATAGCGATGGCCAGGCATATAGATGACGTAGGTTGTATCCGCGGCTACGTGCCGTTCGTTGCCGAGTCCCGTCGCGTCTTCGCGATGAGCCGTGACAAACACAACTCGCGAGGACCGCCGGCGATCGGTGAGCGAAATTTGCGCCGAGGCTGCCGCGCCTAGCGCCGCTGTAACTCCCGGAATCACCTCGAAGTCGATCCCCGCGGCGCGGAGGGCATCCATTTCTTCGCCCGCGCGGCCGAACAGCAGAGGATCGCCACTCTTGAGGCGCGCGACGATTTTTCCTTCGCGCGCCAGTTGCACCATCAGAGCGTTGATCTCGGCCTGCGATATTCCCTTTGCGCCGCAACGCTTTCCTACGTTCACCGCCTGGGCCGTTGGCGGGAGGACGCGCAACAGTTCCTGTGGCACAAGATCATCGTGCAGGACGACGTTAGCGGACTGCAGCACGCGCCAAGCTTTGCGCGTCAGCAATTCCGGGTCGCCCGGTCCTGCGCCGACTAGATAAACTTTTTCCGGCATTTTGATGACTACTCCAATTTTGATTCGCGGCGCTCTGACGGGCGATTAGTAACCGGCGCCGCTTCAGCCTGTGATTTTAATCCATGCAAGATCTAACCCCCGCAGGCTGAAGCCTGTGCTACTCAACCTAATGCGGCTTCGGGTCCAGGCTCGCGTATTGGTGCAGCAAGCGTTTGCGCTGCTCCGGCGGCATGGGAATGCTCTGCAATTCCTCACGCGTGCGGCCGAGTTGCGCGACCCACTCTTCCCATTCTGGACCGAATTGCTGTTCGAGCTCCTTACGCAAACGCTGCGCAAGCGCGGGGCTCAAACCGCCCGTGGAGATGGCGATTTGCAATTCGCCGCGGCGTACTACGGCGGGGAAGTAGAAGTCGCAGCGTTCCGGCTCGTCCACGGCATTGCAAAGCACGCCCCTGCTTCGGGCCTCCGCGTAAATTTCATCATGCAGCGCGGGCGATCCCGTCGCCGCAATCACCAGGAACGCGCCGGCAAAATCCGCTGGTCTGTATTCGCGCGCTTCCCACTCGATGCGTCCATCGCGCGCCCATTCGCGCACGCGCGGCGTAGCCTTCGGCGCGACCACTCGCACCGAGGCTTCCGTCGCGAGGAGACTCTCGATCTTGGCCTCGCCCACGGATCCGGCGCCGACCACAAGGACTCGCCGTCCTTCGAGTTTCACGAACATGGGAAACAAGCTCATCGTTAGTTTCAATTCCACCGCGCCATTTCCGGGAGTGCGTGCTTGTGCCTGCGGTGTTTTGTCATTGCAAGAACTAAATTCCGCAAGCTGAAGCGTGCGCTACTCCGGCGCGTGCAGGCCGCATTCTTTTTTTGCGAAGCCGGACCAGCGGCCCGCGCGAGGGTCTTCTCCTGGCTGCACCTGGCGCGTGCACTGCACGCAGCCGATGCTGGGAAAATTCTGTTCATGCAGCGGATTATAGGGCACGTTGTGCGCGCGAATGTATTGCCAAACGGTTTCCCAGGTCCAGTCGGCCAGCGGATTGCATTTCACGAGGCCAAAGGATTTGTCCCATTCGATTTTTTTGGCGTTGGCGCGCGTGGGCGCCTGATCGCGGCGGATCCCGGTCACCCAGGCGGCGAGGCCTGCCAGCTTGGCCTTGAGCGGCTCGACTTTGCGCAGCGAGCAGCACTGGTTTGGATCGATGGTCCAGAGTTTCGGCGCGAATTTTGCGGCCTGCTCTTCTGGCGTGTAGAGCGATTTCACGCGCTCGACGTGGATGCCATATTTTTGCTCGATCTTGTCGATCAGCTCATAGGTTTCGGTGAAAAGAAAATCGGTGTCCAGGGTGAATACGTGGATGTCGGGGCGCACGCGGGCAGCGATGTCAATCAGGGCGACGTCCTCCGCGCCGAAGCTCGAGGCGATGGCGGCGTGGGGATGAAACTCCGCCAGGCCCCAGCGCACGACTTCTTCCGCGCTCCAGCCTTCCGCGCCGGCCTGGACGGCGTCGATTTTTTCCTGCGCCACTGTGCTCATCATTTCCTCGTCAAGAATCCCTCTTCCGGCTTTCCTCGGAATTTTCGCCTATAAACAAAAACGCCCGCGAGCTTTTGGCTTCGCGGGCCGCGTCTAAGAGCTGGAAGGATGTCTTACTGCGATTGCGTATCCTTGGCTCCCAAGGGGGTCCGCGCCGCCCGGCAACACGTGGGCGTGCGCTTGGTAATCGTAATGCCCTTGAGAATGGATGTCATCATTGCCATTCCAGCTTAAATCAGCCGCAAGAATTGTCAAGCCAAAGTTCCCAGCAGGATAACCTGCTGATTCACCCCGCGGCGCATCTGGTTCATCCACAAGCATGTGCGGGAGCTCCGCCGGCGATCGAGGGGACCACCAGGACGCGGTCTCCCTCGCGAAACTTGTAGCTGTTGCCGCCGAGAAAGCGGATGTCTTCCTCGTTGACATAGATGTTCACGAATCGCCGGACCTGTCCGGCATCGTCGCGCAAATGCTTGCTGATCGCGGGGAAGCGCTGCTCGATTTCGCCGAGCAAATCCGGCAGCGTCTCGGAGCTGCATTCGATTGTTTGCACGCCGTCGGTGAACCGCCGGAGCGCTGTGGGAATCTCGACTGTAATTTTCATCTCGATATGTTTTCCTGCCTTATAGTAAAGGCCAGCGGCTAAAGCCGATTCGATTCCGGCCATCTTTCGGCACGGCTGAAGCCGTGCCCTACAAACCATGACGTCTTACCAATGCGGATCTGCAGGCCCAGTCTACAAAACCTGATTTCCCGCTTCCGGTTTTCTGCTTCTAACTTCCGAATTCAAATTTCCAACTTCTAATTTCCTGCGACGGCGGCCAGGCGATCGTTGATAAACGATTCAAAGACCGCGAGCCGCGGCTCGATCGCGGGCGTAAGCGTGTATTCCTGCGCAATCGCGTCAATGGTTTTCAGGCCGTTTCCGGTAATGCAGGCAACGGTCGTGTCGCTCGGATTGATATAGCCCTGCTCGAGTAATTTTTGAGTGACGCCGGTGGTTACGCCGCCGGCCGTTTCGGTGAAAATGCCCTCGGTTTCGGCGAGCAGTTGAATGCCTTTGATGATTTCCGGATCGGAAATGTCTTCCGCCCAGCCGCCGCTTTCGCGGATTGCGCGCGCGGCGTAAAAACCGTCGGCGGGATTTCCAATGGCGAGCGAGCGCGCGATTGTTGCGGGTTTTTGCGGCTCGAACTGTTCAAGCTTGCGTTTGACGGCGTCTGAGATTGGGGAGCAGCCGGTCGCCTGCGCGCCGAAAAATTTTACTTTCTTTTCCGCGACGAGGCCCAGGGCGACGAGTTCGTTGAACGACTTGCGGATCTTGGTGATCAGCGAACCGCCCGCCATGGGGCACACGATGTTGTCCGGCAGCCGCCAGCCAAGCTGTTCGGCGATTTCGTAGCCCACGGTCTTTGAGCCTTCGGCGTAGTACGGCCGCAAGTTTACGTTCACAAATCCCCAACGGAATTTCTCGGCGATCTGCGAACACAGCCGGTTCACCTGGTCGTAGTTGCCTGCGATGCGGACCAGTTTCGCGCCGAAGACTTGCGTCCCGGTTACTTTCGCGGGCTCGAGGTCGGCGGGAATGAAAATCCACGCGTCGAAACCTTCGCGAGCGGCTTGCGCGGCCACCGCGTTTGCCAAATTTCCCGTCGAAGAGCAGCTCACTACCTGGAAACCGAAACGCCGCGCCGCCGCGAGCGCAGTCGCCACCACGCGGTCCTTGAAGGAGAGAGTGGGGAAGCAGACCGCGTCATTTTTCAGGTAGAGATTTGACGTGCCAAGCATTTTGCCCAGGCGGCGTGCCTGCACCAGCGGAGTGAAGCCTGCAGGGACCGTGCCTTGAAAATCCTCGGGGAGGGGAAGCAGGGCGCTGTACCGCCAGAGGTTCGCGGGGCCGGACTCAATGTTCTTGCGGGTGAAGATGGGGCGAATGGCGTCCAGATCGTAAACCACTTCGAGCGGCGACAGGCATTCGTCGCAGAACGAGCGCGCCTGATTGCCCCAGAGTTTGCCACATTCACGGCATTTCAACTGATAGTGCTCGGCCATTTGGCCTCCTGCGTTCGGCCCGCAATGAAATCAGATGGCGCGGCGGGCAATTCGAGTCCATATTTTTGGCTGGTAAACTGCCGCAGGTTCGCGGCGCGAAAGGGGGTAAAATGAAAAACCCTCCGCGCCAAAGAGGGGGAGGGCTCAAAAACTCTGTCTGAGTGCTCGTCCGACTCTTTAGCAGTTTTTTACGTGGAGCAAGTTGCCTTAAATCGCCACGTGTCCAGCTCCAGAAGTATACTTACGGCCTAATCCAGTGTCAAGGCGTATTTCACCGGGGTCGCTTCCGACCGCTTGTGCAGCTTCCAGATCATTGCTATTGACTCATTAAGTTCCTCGCTCGACGAATGCGCGGAACAATTCCCAAATTGGGGGAAAATAGAGGTGATCACACTTGTTTCGAGCTTGAGAGGCACGCGATGGCGGAAACTCGCATCGAATTGACCGGCTGGAAGGCAATCGTGGCCGGTGTGCTCCTTTTAGGATGGTTTGGCGTTCGCGTCTACATACACATTCCCAAAGTGACGGATGAGGGGCGCGAGGCGCTGCGCACGTGGCTCGTAAAGGATTACACCGGCCAGGGTCCGAAAGATCTGGCGCGGCGGGTGGCAGATTATCGAGCCGGCAAGCCGGCGCAACCGCTGGATTTACCGGCAGTTTTACCGGACGTTGAGATCGTGAACGTCTCGGCGCATGGATGGCGTGATGCCATGGTGGTGCGAACTGCAATTTCCGTGGATGGCGGGCCGCCGCCCGACGGCCAGGCGGTCCGGTACCTCTTCCTTACCACGAAATATGAGGGCGGCTGGATGGTGCTTTCAGAGAGCGACTCCTACCGGTACTACAGGGCATTGTTCTAAATGAAGGCTCGATGCGAGACCTTGATGTGGAGCAAGACATAGGCCGCAAGCAGGCGGAATTCGCCTTGCGACGGAATTGCGGTTCGGGTAATCTAAATGATATGGAATCAGTGTTCCACCCCGCGGAGTTCGGCGCGCATAATCGTTGCAAAGAGGCTTGTCGCGCCTGCCCCAGGCCAGGGTGGAGAGGTTAGTCACGCCGGGAAAGATTTTCAGACTGGCCATGATTGAGACCCACCACCGGAAGTTTTGGTCGGTGGGGTTTTTATTTTAGGACAGAAAAACGATGGTTTCGAGGTGGGAGGCGGGAATAGACATTGATGGGTGAGACATCAAAGGAAGCTGTGCACGCGACTACAATCAATGGCGGAGACGAGCTGGCCGCGCTTTTGACCCCACGGAAGATCAACTACCTCAGGGCGCTGGAGGCGGAGAGCATTCACATCCTGCGCGAGGCGGTGGCGGAGTTTGCGCGACCGGTGATGCTGTACTCCATCGGAAAAGATTCCTCGGTGATGCTGCGGCTCGCGCAGAAAGCGTTCTACCCGGGGAAAATTCCGTTTCCGCTGCTGCACATTGATACCAGCTACAAATTTCCCGAGATGGTGGAATTTCGCGATCGCTACGCGCGGGAAATCGGCGCGGAACTGATCGTGCACAAGAATCAGGAAGCGCTCGACGCCGGCGCGAACCCGTTCGCGCTCGGGACGCAGAAATGCTGCGGCCTGCTGAAAACGAAATCGCTGCTCGATGCGCTGGCCGAGGGAGACTTTACCGCTGCGTTTGGCGGCGCGCGGCGGGACGAAGAAAAATCCCGCGCCAAGGAGCGCGTTTATTCCTTCCGCGATTCGTTCGGGCAGTGGGACCCGAAAAATCAGCGGCCCGAGCTGTGGAACATTTTCAATTCGCGCATCAACAAGGGCGAAAGTATTCGCGTGTTTCCGCTTTCCAATTGGACCGAAGCGGACGTGTGGTTTTACATTTATCTTGAAAAAATACCCATCGTGCCGCTGTATTTTGCAAGAGAGCACAATGTCGTGATTCGGGGCGGCTCGATCGTGGTGGCCTACGACAAGTGGGACCTCCTGCCCGGAGAGAAAACGCAGCGCATGGTGGTGCGCATGCGCTCGCTCGGATGCGTTCCATGCACGGGCGCGATTCGCTCGACAGCCGATACGCTGCCGAAAATTATCGAGGAGATGATTTCGTTCCGGCGCTCGGAGCGCGAAAACCGCGTGATCGACCACGACGAGGAAGGCTCGATGGAGATCAAGAAGCGCGAGGGTTACTTCTGATGAGCCTTGTCGCGAACCAGGAAACGTGGGGCTTCGAGTCCTTCATGCAGCGAAACCTGGAGAAGGATTTGCTGCGGTTCACCACGGCCGGCAGCGTGGACGACGGGAAATCGACGCTCATCGGCAGACTGCTGCACGACTCGAAGTCCGTCTTCGAGGATCAACTTGCCGCGGTACAAAAAAGCCGCATCAATCGCTCCACGGGCGCGGTGGATTTTTCGCTGCTCACCGACGGCTTGCGCGCCGAGCGCGAGCAGGGCATCACCATTGACGTCGCCTACCGTTATTTTGAAACGCCGCTGAGGAAATTCATCATTGCGGACACGCCGGGCCACGAGCAGTACACGCGCAACATGGCCACCGGCGCTTCGACCGCGAATCTCGCGGTGATTCTGATCGACTCGACCAAGGGAGTCCTGGCGCAGACGAGGCGGCATACCTACATCGCGTCGCTGCTCGGAATTCCAAATGTGCTCGTGGCCATCAATAAAATGGATCTCGTGGATTACAGCGAGGAAGTTTTTCTAAAGCTGCAAAGAGATTTTGACGCTCTGGCGAAGCAGCTTGCCGTTCCGCACGTTGTTACGATTCCGATCAGCGCGCTCGCGGGCGATAACGTGGTCGAGCGCGGCAAACGCATGCCCTGGTATCACGGACCGACGTTTCTCGAACACCTCGAAAGCGTGCCGATCCGCATGGAAACGCCGTCGGACGCCGTGCGTTTTCCAGTGCAATACGTGATTCGACCGGACGCCAGCTTTCGCGGCTTCGCGGGCCCTGTGGCCAGCGGAGTGATTCGACCGGGCGATCCGGTCGTCTCTCTGCCGTCGGAACGAAAAAGCCGCGTGAAATCGATCGTCACGTTTGACGGCGACGCGCCGGAAGCATTTCCGCCGATGTCGGTCACGCTGACGCTTGAAGACGAAATTGATTTGAGCCGCGGAGACATGCTCGTTTCGCCGGGCCATCCGCCGAGGGTGTCGCGCCATTTCGACGCCATGGTGGTGTGGTTCAACGCTGAGCCCACCGAACCGGGGAAGAGCTATCTACTGAAGCACACCTCACGCACCGTTCGAGCCAAGGCGCTCCAGTTTCGCTACCGCGTAAATGTCAATACGCTGGAGCAGGAGCCGGTGAGCAGCCTGCACATGAATGACATCGCCTACGTGGAATTTGAAACCGTCAGCCCGCTTTTCTTTGATCCCTATACGGAGAACCGCATCACAGGCAGCTTCATACTGATCGACCCGATCTCGAATGCCACTCTCGGCGCCGGAATGATTCGCGCCGATCTTGCGGACCAAACTGCCGCGGGTGTTGCGACCAAGGAATTCGCGCCCTTGCGTCCCAGCGAGCGCTACAAGCGCCACGGCCACTACCCCGCGCTGGTCGTCGTCGAAGGCAACTCCGCCCTCGCCGCGCGCCTGGAACGCGCCCTGTTTGACGATCACTTCGAGGTACTGCGCGTGAGCGGCGACACCGTGCCCGTTTCTGTTCTAGAGAGCCAGTACGCCGCGTTTGCCTCCGCGGGCCTCGTAGTGATTTATTCCTGCGATACGCTAACGCCCGAAACGAAGCGTAGAGTCGGCGCGCTCGCGGCGGATCGCTACTTCGACCTCTCTGCTTTGCAACTTCCGGGGGAAGAAATGGACGCCGCGCGGAGAGTCCTCGCGCTGCTTCAATCGATTCGTGTTGTTGTGGACGGCGGAAATCCCGGCGAGGTCATTTGAGCCTTACCTGGTTTTGATTTCCACCTCGCAAGACGCAATGTTGCTCCGCCTTTCCGGCACGCATATACTTCCCCGTGTTCCATTTTCGGGGGAGAAGGCTTTTTTGCAGCGCGACATCATGGCATACGACAGCGCGGAAAAAATTCAGGAAAGAATTAAGGGGATAGAGTGGGCGCATCCCATCAACTTGGGACACGGCGTCGCCCAGGGGGAGTGGCACATACGCCGCCGGTTTGAGAGACGTCTCAAGCTGATGCAGATCCCGGAAAACCTGAAAGGCTGGACGGTCCTGGACATCGGCGCCTGGGACGGCTATTTTTCGTTTGAATGCGAGCGGCGCGGGGCGGACCGGGTCCTGGCGATTGACACCTATGCCTGGGATACCCCTCACGGCATGGACGGCTTTCTGGCGGCCAGGGAAATCCTGGGATCGAAAGTGGAATACAAGCGGATGGATGTGCAAAATATTTCGCGCGCGGAAATCGGCAAGTTCGATCTGGTCCTGTTTTTCGGGGTTCTGTACCACTTGCGAAATCCTATTATTGGACTCGAAAAAATTGCCAGTGTCACAAACAGGCTGCTGATTTGCGAAACGCACGTTCTGCTACCCTTCATCCATGAACGTCACGCGCTCATCCCTTTTTTTCCCGGGGATGAAGAGACGCGCGGGATACCCTATGACCTGTGCGCCATACCCACGCTAAAGTGTTTGAAAGACATGCTTTTGGCGGCGGGATTTAAAGAACTGGACGTGAAATACACACCTTCGTTTCGGTACTGGAAGAAGTTCGTGGCGCTGCTAAAAAATATGCCGCAGTCCGGGCGGGGCATCGTACACGCGAGGGTTTGACAGGCCGCTGAAGCTTCAGGGCCTAAAGGCCTTATGTTCCTTCTATGTTCGCCCGACCTAAAGATCGGGCCTCCGAAAACAACAACTACAAGTTCGATTTCGTGACAACGCTACAACTTACGACGGTGCTTCACAAATCCGGAATTTGACCGTTAGAGCATGTGAATGATATCTTGAGGACGTCCTGGTAGAGGTGCGGAAGCAATGAGTAGCCGGGCCGATGTTCCGAGGAGCTTCGGAGGCCCGTGTGAAAGGTGCAGCAGGATTTTCCGCCGAAGTCGCCAAAGGCAGTCCCGCCGAGGCGGCTGGGGGGCTAGGTCAATACCGGCCCACTGTCATCCCGCGGATGGGATGGAGCGCTATCGAGGAGCAGGGCGCCCTATGTCTTCCTGCGTCCTGCTTCTTTCCCGCGCGCCATTCCTTCCTGAGGATTACAGTCGATCACGGTTTTTAGTAGGACAGGCCTCAGCCTGTCCGGTTCCATCGCTTCGATAGTATGTCAGATGAAGAGTCATTGCCGTCTGGGCCTTGTACGGACCAAGAGCAGACAGGCTGAAGCCTGTCCTACTTAATAATGCATCCATTTGAAATGACGCGCGAGCTGGTCGATCTCGAGTCGATCACGGAGAACGAGAAGCAGGTGGGCGAATACCTGCTCCACTATCTGTCCGGCTTGGCGGCAGGCTCCGACGGCAAAGCGGAAGCCATGACGGTGACTCCGGAGCGCTTTAACGTGTACGCCGAATGGGGCGCTCCGGTCGTTGTGCTTTCGACGCACATGGATACGGTGCCGCCATTTTTTGTGTCGAGCGAGGACGAAGAACATATCTACGGGCGCGGCGCGTGCGACGCCAAAGGCATCATCGCCGCGATGATTGCCGCCGCGGAAAGGCTGATTGAAAGCGGCACGCGGAATTTCGGCCTGCTTTTTGTTGTGGGAGAAGAGCGGAACAGTGCGGGAGCGGAAGTTGCCTCGCGCTCGCCACGCGGGGCGCGCTACCTGATCAACGGCGAGCCCACCGAGAGCAAGGTTGCGCTTGGATCGAAAGGAATTTTGCGCTACGAAATCGTGGCCACGGGTAAAATGGCTCATTCGGCATATCCGGAACTCGGCGAATCCGCCATCGAGAAACTTCTCGATGCGCTGGAAGCGATCCGGCACATGAAGCTGCCTGACGATCCGGTGCTGGGAAAAACGACGCTGAATATCGGCACGATTTCCGGAGGCCGAGCGCCCAATATTGTTCCTGACGCGGCGAAAGCGGAGCTTGCCGTGCGATTAGTGTGCGACGCGCGCAAAGTCGATCAGGCGTTGCGGGCAGCGATTGGAGGCCGCGCGGAGGTAAAAGAAATTCTGACGCTGCCGGCGATGCATTTTTCCGCGCTCGACGGGTTCCCGACGTCGGTGGTCGCGTTCACCACCGATATTCCCGTGCTGGCTCCAGCGTGGGGCGAGCCGTTCCTGTTCGGGCCGGGCAGCATTCACGTGGCGCATACCACGGAAGAAAAAATTGCCAAGCGGGAATTGCTTGCCGCGGTCGATACCTATGCGCAAATGACTCGGATGCTATTGAGCCGGGCGGAAGCTCAGCATGCCTAAGAAACTTGCCATCGTCGGTTACGGGAAAATGGGCAGGCTGATCGAGGAACTCGCTCCGGATGCGGGATTTTCCGTCGGCTTAAAGCTGGACATTGACACCAATGTGAACCAGGCAGGCATCACACCCGAGAATTTTCGCGGCGTGGATGTGGCCATCGAGTTTTCAACACCGCATACGGCGGTGGCAAATCTCGAGCGGCTTTGCGCCATTGGGGTTCCGACCATTGTGGGCACGACGGGATGGTACGGCGAACTGGAGCGCGTGCGAGGCTTTGTCGACAAGTGCGGCGTGGGGGTTGTGTATAGCCCGAACTACTCGATTGGCGTAAACGTTTTCCGCCGCGTGGTCGCTGAGACTGCGCGTCTGCTCGCGAGTCAACCCGAATACGGCGCCTGGGCGTGGGAAGTGCATCACACAGCAAAAAAGGACGCGCCATCGGGAACGCTGCTGCAATTGATCGAAGAGATGCAGCGCGCGGGGTTCACGCGGCGGATTGACGCGAGCTCGAATCGCGCGGGAGCGAATCCGGGGACGCACGAGATCGGGTTTGACTCGTCGGCGGATACCATCACGCTGCGGCATACGGCGCGCAGCCGCGAAGGATTCGCGCGCGGGGCGCTGAAGGCCGCGCAGTGGGTGATCGGCAAACGCGGGCTGCACGAATTTGGAGAAGTTATTTTTGCGGACGGCGCGAATGCAATGCGCCATCCTGCAAATGGATAAGAGGTGGCAACTATGTTTCGAGGATTTGTAGGCTGTGGCACGGCGCTGGTTACTCCTTTCCGGAAGGACCTTTCGCTGGACGAAGACGCGATGCGGCGCCTGGTGCGCCGCCAGATCGCCGGCGGGGTTAATTTCCTGGTGCCTTGCGGGACGACGGGCGAGAGCCCCACACTGTCGCATGAAGAGCACCTGCGTGTCGTAGCGATCACGTTGGAAGAGGCCAAGGGCAAGGTGCCTGTCCTGGCAGGCGCGGGCGGCTACGATACGCGCACCGTGATCGAAATGGCGCATGAAGCCGAACGCATGGGCGCGGATGGAATCCTGTCCGTCACGCCCTATTACAACAAGCCCACGCAGGAGGGCCTGTACCATCATTTCAAGGCCATCGCGTCCGCGATTTCGGCCCCCATTATTTTGTACAACGTGCCGCCGCGCACGAACGTCAACATCGATCCAGCAACCTTGCGCCGCCTATCTGAAATTGAAAACATCATTGGCGTGAAAGAGGCTTCCGGAAATATTTCCCAGATCACGCAGGTGATCCAGCAAGTTCCGGAAGAGTTCCTGGTGCTCTCGGGCGATGACGCGATCACGCTGCCGCTTGCGGCCATGGGCGGCCGGGGAATAATCTCCGTAGCCTCAAACGAAATTCCCGCGGAAATGACGCGACTCGCGCAGTTGTGCCTTGCGGGAAATTTCGCCGAGGCCCGTGCCATGCAGCGCAAGTGGCTGCCTCTTCTGGAGGTAAATTTTATCGAGACGAATCCCACTCCCGTGAAGGCGGCCATGGCGGAAATGGGCCTGCTCGAACCCGTGTTCCGCTTGCCGCTCGTTCCGCCGCGCACGGAAAATCTCGCGAAGATTCGCGCCGTGCTGGAATCGCTCGCGCTTCTCGAAAGGGTCCACGTTGCCAATCGCAGCTGACAAGCTCGAAAAGAACATCGAAGCGTTGTTTGACGCCAAGCCCGCGCGCTACACCGAAGAAGATCATCAGCTTTTCCGCGCGTTCAAGGAAGAGTTGAACGCGGGCCGCATTCGCTCCGCCGAACCCGACACTTCGCAACCGACCGGCTGGCGGACCAACGCGTGGGTGAAAAAGGGAATCCTCATGGGTTTCCGAATGGGAGCGACCGTGGATATGTCTGTGGATCCCGCGAAGCAGCCATTCTTTGACAAGGATACTTACCCGGTGCGGCGAGTTTCGGCGACGGATGGCGTGCGTATTGTGCCCGGCGGATCAAGTATACGCGACGGCTGCTACATCGGACACGACGTCGTATGCATGCCGCCGATGTTTGTCAATGTGGGCGCGTACGTGGGCGACGGCACGATGATCGATTCCCATGCGCTTGTGGGAAGCTGCGCGCAGGTGGGTCGCAGTTGCCACATTTCGGCCGCCTCGCAAATCGGGGGCGTCCTCGAGCCGGTGGGCGCGTTGCCGGTGATCATCGAAGACGAGGTGCTCGTGGGCGGGAATTGCGGCGTCTATGAAGGAACGATTGTGAAGCGCCGCGCTGTGCTTGGCACGGGAACGATCCTCAACCGTTCGACGCCTGTCTATGACATTGTGCGCGGCAAGGTGTACGCGGCGACGGATACCGAGCCGTTGATTGTGCCCGAGGAAGCCGTGGTGGTGGCCGGCTCGCGATCCATTTCGCGCGGCGTGGGCCTGGACTGGGGAATTTCACTTTACACGCCGGTGATCGTCAAGTATCGCGACTCCAAGACAGACGCGAAAATTCGGCTGGAAGATCTCTTGCGATAATTCGCCGCGTCTCTTGCCCTTCGGAAAAACTCCGGGACGAAAAATTGCGTGTCATTTTTCGTCCCGGGAATGGTTACAAGAATCGGAATGTTGTCCGTGATGAGTTCTTCAGGCGTTCCGACCCCGAAAAAGGTGCCCCACCAACGAAAGCAGGAATAGGATTATAAAAATAAAGAACAGAAGCCTCGCCATGCCTGCCGCGGCAATGGCGATGCCACCGAATCCCAACACTCCCGCGATCAGTGCCACGATAAAGAAGATTAATGCCCAGCGCAGCATACGCCCTCCCTTTCGGTTCGTCAGTTCGTAATTTATTAAGGATCGTGAATTACATTGATACTTGGACCGGCGACTGGTTGCCGGGAAATTCAGGTCTCAAGCATTTCTCCTGGAACCGAAAACGATCAGGGCTACTCCGCCCAGGAGCGTGACGCAGCCCAGAACGGGCGGCAGCGGAATTGTCTTCTTTTGATTCTCCGTGGCGTGGATCGAACCGATGTCCACGATCTTCTTCTGCGTCGTATAGCTAATGCCCTGGTACGCAAGCGAAATAACTCCCAGCACAATGAGCGCAAGTCCAGCGAACGTGGCTATTTTCATTGCGAACTCCTTTTGCAGGCATGAGAGGCTGGGACTTGTCCCCAATCAGGCTGTGTGGAAGTACGCAAGTTTAATGGTGGCCCACCGCGCGTTTTTGATCTTCAGGTTCATCGCGGTAAGATTTGAGGAATTGATTTACTTGTACTTCTGCGGCTTCCTTGATGAATCCGTAGCGCTCCTGCAACAGGCCAATGAGTTGCTCGCGCTTGCCCGCAATCACTTCGAGATCATCCTCCGTTAGTCTTCCCCAGCATTCCCGGATGAGCCCCTTGGACTGTTCCCATTTCCCTTCGATCTGGTCCCAGTTCATGATCGCCCCCTTTGGATTTTGAATGGTGGCCAAGCGCGTTGGGCGCCGGCCCCATGGGATTGCGTGATGCAACTTCCAATCTGCGGGGAGCAATCATCTCTCCAAACGGCAACATTTCTGAAAAGCAGCTAAGTTTGCAGCCACTTAGAAGGAAAAGTTGGCGCTTACAAAATCAGCACTGGGATGAAGGACGTGCAATTTCGTTCTATTTGGCATCCAATTTTCATTATGATTTGCAAGCGGGGCGGGATTGCGGCGTCTCAAGGACGCGCGCAAAATTTCAATGTGATAAATTTCTACATTTTTTTGCAGTCCCGAAATACAGCCGTCTCGCCGGCAATTATGCAGCATAAAGAGACCGGAACATCAACGGCCCTATTGCCGTGTGACAAGCCGGACGCCAGCGCTACTGGTTGGCCAGAATTACATTCAATGGAGGCGGCACAGGAATGGTCGCCATTTTTCGAAATCCGGCGGCCTTCCGCCAGGCGCGATTTTGACGCAACGTGAAAACGTTTATTTGCTCAGCTCGCAAAAGCATGTTCAAGGCAAACAGTACCGGCATCGCGGTTGCGGTGCGGGCATTATTGGGGACATATTCTCTTGTAAGCGATGTTCTCCTGGCCGTAGCGACGCGCAGGATCCCCACAGAAGTTCCTTGCCCTTCATTTCGACCGGCGAAATAGCCCCCTTCTGCGATGGCATTTTGGGAGCAATGGAGGCATGGTTTCACCCCTGCCATGGCGGCAGGGAAATTCTAGGGGAAATACGGCTAAACTCTGATATAGTCGTTATGTTTTATATGGGAGTCGGGGGTTTTCTACACCTTCCGGGGCGTTGAAAATGATTACCCCTCGTGACCTCATCCGGTCCTCACTATCGCCGCCAAGCGATCTGAATCCGGCCATTGACGCCGCGCGTTCTGCTGATTCCCACATTTGGAAAGAGAGAAAATCATGAAGAATGTGTTTGTCGGGAACATGAATTTTCAAACGACGGAAGCGGAACTGCGCGCCCTCTTTGAACCCTTCGGACAAGTTACTCGGGTTCACATCGCTATGGACCGGGAAACAGGACGCGCCCGCGGTTTCGCATTCGTGGAGATGCCCAACGACGCGGAGGCCGCCAAGGCGATGTCAGGTCTTGATGGCAAAGAAGTCGGCGGGCGGGCCCTGAAAGTCAATGAAGCGCGGCCCAAAGCCGCGTCCGGTGGCGGCGGCCCGCGGGGCAGCGGCGGGAGCGGAGGCGGTGGCGGCTTTGATCGCGACCGCGACCGCGATCGCAACCGCGGCGGCAGCGGTGGCCGGGGCGGAAATTCGCGCCAGGGCGGCCGGTTCTCGACCGAGGATTATCGCGACAGTCCCCGGCAGCCTCGCGAACCTCGCTGGTAACACGCAACACGCTCTAGAACAAATCCGGCGGTCCCCACGCGCTTCCACTCAAGGAGATCAGTATGGCTACGTCGAAATCTACGTTTCAGAAGCGCCAAAAAGAAATGAAAAGGCAAGAAAAACAGCGCATGAAGGCGGAACGCCGCGCGCAGAAAAAGCTAGTTGGCCGCCAAGATGCTGATTTTCCGATGGAACCCCTGACCGGCCCCATTGTCGATCCCGATCTCATTTTTCCGGAAACGGACGACGAGGGCTAGTTGGGCCGGGATTTTCGTGGCGCCGGCGTCCCGCCGGCGATTTTTCTGATTACTGTACCCCGCAAAAACGCCGGCCCTTCTTTCATCGGGACAAGCCAGACGCCGCTGCACGGTGTTCAGAAATGGCTGGATTCGCCGCTGGTGCTTCCGGAGTCCGCAGGCCCCGAAGAGATTTTTCCCCACGCTGATCGTTTCCAATTTTCCACGAAACGGTGACCAACGCCCCAGGAGGGAAGTGGCATCAGCAAGCGCAGAGAAAGTCCATTCAAATAGGGTTCGTACATTTCGCGCAATTCGTTCAGTTTCTTGTCTCCTGCGTCGCCGCAGTTGCTGGATGCGCGGCATTCCACGAGGAGATTGCGGACCTGTACGACATCTTTCGGGGGAAGCCGGTCGTGCGCCGGCCGCGACGCCGGGACCCTCAAAACCTCCGCCAAATCCACGACTGCGTGGCGCGCAATCGCGAACGTCAATTGCGATTGCCATTTGGCCGTGCCCTTGCCATACGCTATGAGCAGCGCGCACACATCGAGCACAGCCGTGAAAGCGGCAAGCCAGGATTGGTTGTCATGCTGCGAACGAAAATAGCAGAGCACCGGATAAGACAGGTGGCTCTCCATGAGTTGCGCCGCCCATATTTCCCAATCGCGCAGATATGGAGTGAGGACTTCGTTGTCAGCAAATTGCGCGTGCCTGCGAAGCAACTCGGCGGCCGTGGGCGGCGATCCGGCGCGGGCGTCGAGAAGCGAAATGTTCAGCTCCCTCTCGGAAAACGCGCCATAAAGCGTGGGCAGGTACGAAATCATCAGACCCAGAAAGCCGAAGCCCGTGCCGCCTTCCGTAACAGTGATCGCCTTCGCCAGTGTCGTTCGCGGCGTCACATCACCCAAACCCAAAGTAAAAAACGTGGTTCCGCTCAAGTAGAAATCGGTCCGGAACGTCGGCATTTCCCCCGGCGCATTGATCGCCGAACCGGCGGCCCAATGCAGCATCGCGAACGCGAGCACCAGCAAAATCGCCCAAGTCGCAAATAATCCCAGGAGCGAAAGTGGGCCGTAATAGCTGAGATGCGCGTCACGCAGCACTTTCGAGCGGATGCAACGATTGACAGTGGCCCAGAATTTCCATGTGACGCGGTAAAACATGCGAACCAGGCGAATCGGGCGCGTCACCCGGCGCGGCAAAATGATGGTCTCAAACGCCTCCCACAGTGTGGCGAAGAGAATGAAGAGGCCGGCGATGGCGATCAGAAGTTTCATTCGCGCTCCGTTGGCTCACAACAGAATATCAGGTGTTGGTCGCGAGCAGAAATTCCTGAAGGTCGGAAAAACGGTTGGGGAAGGGAATAGATTTCTTGGTCCGGTCCAGGAACGCCGCCAGGCGTTCGGGCATCTCCGGACGTACGCCGATGGCGCGGGCGACGGTTTCAGCGAACTTGGCGGGATGCGCCGTGGCGAGCACGATTCCCCGCGTTGCGGGTGGATGTTGTCTCGCGAAGCTCTCCCAACCGAGCACTCCGACTGCCGTATGGGGATCGAGCATGTATCCATGGCGCTCGTCCACATCGTGCATGATCCGCAAGGTTTCCTCATCACTGAAACTGCATCCCCAGATATCGCGGCGGATGGCTTGGAGATCGTTACCGTAGAGATCGACGATGCGCGCGAAGTTGCTCGGGTTGCCGACGTCCATGGCATTAGAAATAGTGTGGCGCGAGGCGCGGGGAATCAGCTTGCCGCTGCGGAGAAACTCGGGCACAACATCGTTGGCGTTGGTCGCCGCAATGAACTGCCCAACGTCCAGGCCGATGCGCTTGGCCAGCAGCCCGCCGGTCAGATTGCCAAAATTGCCGCTGGGGACCGAGAACACGGGAAGGCCGTCCGACGGCCCGAGTTGTGCGACGGCGGCGAAGTAATAAAAGCTCTGCGGAATCAATCGCGCAATATTGATGGAATTCGCCGAGGTAACCGTGATCTTTTCGGCGACCACGGGATCAACCAGGGCCTGCTTCGCCAGGCGCTGGCAGTCGTCGAATGAGCCGGACACTTCGAGGGCCGTGATGTTCTGCCCGAGCGTCGTGAGCTGTTTTTCCTGCGCGTCACTGACGCGTCCAGTGGGATACAGGATCACCACACGTATCCCTGAAACGCCCAGAAACGCCTGCGCCACGGCGCTTCCGGTGTCTCCTGACGTCGCCACGATCACGGTGAGCTGCTTCCCCGATTCCTGAACAAAATAGCCCATCAGGCGCGCCATAAAGCGCGCGCCAAAATCCTTGAACGCCAGGGTCGGCCCGTGGAACAGTTCGAGAATGTGCAGCCGTTCACTGAGTGTGACGAGCGGCACGGGAAAATTAAACGCCTCCGTCACGATCTTCATCAGAATGTGCGCAGGAATTTCGTCGCCGGCGAACAACGCGCCCACTTCGTTCGCGATTTCCGGAAATGCCAGCGAGGGCAGGCGCCGCCGGAAATCTTCGTTCAAAGGCGGAATTTCCACGGGCATATAGAGGCCGCCGTCGGGCGCCGATCCGCGCAGGACAGCGTCGCGCAACGAAACTTCCGGGCTGCGGTGGAGAGTGCTTCGATATTTCATCGCGCGGGCCGCGCCTGCCCTTCGAGAAACTCGAGGAATCCGCGCGCGTCGAGATTCATGTCGCGCAGGGAATCCATCGAAACGACTCGATGCGCGTAGCGTTCGTACAGTTTCTTCCGGTGCGCGATGAGCTGAGGATAGCAGCGCGCGATTGCGTCCTGCGTGGTTTCGCCGGAGCGCTGGACGAATTGATCGCCCCACAGGACGGGCTTTGGATCGGACAAATACCGCGCGATCAAAAGTTTTTCTTCCGCGGGAGAAGCCTCGAGGTAAACCACGGTAGTGAGACTTTGCATTCGGCGGCAGATCTCCTCGCCCGTGTAGACGACACTCCCCGTGGTATCCAATATCGCCCCTTCTTCGCCCGACCCTTGAATCTCATCCAACGCTTCGCCCATGGAATTTATTTCGCACTCCAAATATTTTTTCTCGCGATCGCGATATGCCGGCTGATCCGGCCAACCCATCCAGGCCGCGACTCCGCCAATTCCTCGATACCCGCCCGCTGCAAGCTCGGAAGCAAGCTTTTGCTCGATCCGGTCGTCAATACTCATGACGCGAAATCCGGCCGCAGCCAGCTTTTGCGCCCTATGCGATTTTCCGGCGCCAGACATTCCGATAAGCGACAGCTTGATCACATTCCCTCGGTGGTAATTCCTGTCGCCAGGTAAAGAATCTCGGCTGCGCCTGCATTCCGGCCGACACGAACTGACTCCTCATCAAGGAGCACAGCTTGATTTTCATCCTGGAGACTGCCCAAAGAGGATAGCGTCCTCCGATGTGCCCTGCAAGTCCATGGAGCTAGCGAGGTGCGGATTACGTTCTCGATTCGTTCGGGCAATTGATGAGGCCAGAGGGTCAGCGGTTTTGAAGTAAAGCCAGCGAATCCTGAATCACGTCGTACACGAAATTGAGTTGGTCGGGCGTGATGACGTAAGGCGGCAGGATGTAGACGACGTTGCCGAGGGGACGCAGGAGGACACCTCGGCTGAGGAAAAACTCGTACAAGCGAGGGCGCAACGATGACAAATATCCTGCGTCGGGCACCTTGAGCTCGATAGCCGCGACGGTGCCGATATGACGAACGTCCACAACCCCGGGGTGCGCGGCAAACGCCGGAAGACGGGCCGCATGTGTTCTTTCAATCGCGGCGATTCTCTCGAAGACCGGCTCGGTCTCGAAAATCCGCAGTGAGGCATTCGCGGCGGCACAGGCAATCGGATTTGCCGTGTAGGAATGGCCATGGAAGAACGCGCGCGCGCAATCGCCGCCAGAGAATGCGTCGTAGATGCGCTCGGTCGCAAATGTGGCGGCCAGAGGCAGAAATCCGCCGGTCAGCCCTTTCGCGACGCACATCAGATCGGGAGCCACCGCGGCTCGTTCGCAGGCAAACATGCGGCCTGTTCGCCCGAAGCCTGTCAGGACTTCGTCCGCAATCAGCAGCACCTCGTGAGCAGCGGTCAGGCGGCGGACTCCGGAAAGAAATTCCTCGGGATGAACGATCATTCCGCCGGCGCCTTGAAGGAGCGGCTCGACAATCACGGCGGCAATTTCATCGCCCTTTTCGGAGAGCAGGCGTTCCAGTTTGTTGAGGCACTCGATCCGGCAGGTCGCGCGCGTGAGCCCGACAGGGCAGTGCGCGCAGTATGCCGAATGGGTGCGCAGGACAGGAATTCGCAAGGATTCAAACGCGGCGGTGAATGGGGAATCGTCGCTCACCGACATCGCGCCTACCGTATCGCCATGATAGGCGTTTTCGAGGGCGACGATTTTGTGCTTTTGAGGCCGCCCGGAATTGTTCCAGTATTGCACCGCCAACTTCAGCGCGATTTCCACGGCGGTCGAGCCGTCATCCGAGAAGAAAACGTGACGCAGCGGCGACGGAACAATTTTGCCCAGGCGCGCCGCTAGTTCTTCGGCCGGCTCGTGTGAAAATCCCGCGAAGAGGACGTGTTCAAGGCGCGCGGCTTGTTTTGCAACGGCGTCCGCGATGGCCGGATGCGAATGGCCGTGAAGGTTGACCCACCATGACGAAATCGCATCCAGAATCTGGCGTCCGTCCTGCGTCTCAAGAAACACGCCTTTCGCACTGCGGATTGATAGAGGAGACGGGTCCACGCCTTCCTGCGTGAACGGATGCCAGAGATGGAGATTGGACGCGCTCATAGTATTTCGTCGAATGCTCGGTGATCGAAATATTTTTCATAGACGTCCAGAAGCGCCGCGCGATTAATTTTCTCGAGGATGGGGATGTGGCCAATGACGCGCACATTGCCGTAACGCTCGATCGCCCGGCGATTATCAATGTTTTCGCCGCCGATGAGCGCCACTCCGCAAATAGGGAGGTGCGCTTCATGCAATGCGGCAAGCGTCAGAAGTGTGTGATTGATCGTTCCCAACGCCGTGCGCGCGGCAACTATGACTGGAAATCCGATCCTCCCCATGAGATCACGCATCATATCGCGCTCGTTGAGAGGCACCATCACTCCGCCCGCGCCCTCGACGATCCATCTCAGGCCCGCTGGCGCTTCGGGTAAATCGAACGCATCGAGAGTGATTCGAATTCCTCCTTCGCGCGATGCCAGATGCGGAGAAACTGGTGGATCAAATCGATATCGTTCCAAAGGGAGCCGGTCTTCTGCGACGTCCGCCCATGCCCGCACCGATTCGCGATCGGTGCCTTCGCTGGCCCCCGTCTGCACGGGTTTCCAGTACACGGCGTCCAATGCGGCGACAAGGAGGGAGGAAAGAACGGTCTTTCCCACGTTCGTGTCCGTGCCGGTCACGAAATGTCCTGTCATCGGGAAACGGAAGCCGCGCGGGCGGTTGAATATTCGCTGCGTGCTTGGACCATCGCAGCGACAAGTTCTGTAAGAATATCCGTGGAAAGTTTCGCGGTCAGGGACAGTCGCAGGCGCGCCGTTCCCGCCGGCACCGTGGGCGGACGGATCGCGCGGACGCCGAATCTCTTGCTTTTGAGGTATTCAGCAAAATGGATTGCGGCATCGTTCGATCCTAGAACGACGGGCACGATTTGCGAATCACTACTGCCTGTGTCAAAGCCAGTTTTGCGCAATTCTTTCCTAAGAAAAGAGTTCAATTCGATCAGATGAGCGCGCTCGGAATTCATTTCCTTGGCGAATCCCATGCCGGCGCCAACCTGCGAAGCGAAATATGGGGGCAATCCTGTGCTGAAGATGAATGTGCGCGCGCGATTGATCAGAAAGCGGCGTAGATGGTCCGAGCCGCACACAAATGCGCCGGCCGCCGCAAGCGCTTTGCCGCAGGTATGGACCGTTGCGAGAACGCGATCGGAGAGTCCCGCCTCGGCCACGCAGCCGCTGCCGCGGGGCCCGCGCACTCCGATCGCGTGGGCTTCATCGACGATCAGTTCGGCGGCGTAACGTTCGGCGAGCGCGGAGAGATCGGCGAGCGGCGCGCGGTCTCCTTCCATGCTGAAGATGCTCTCGACGACAATTACGCGCGCTCCGGAAAGGGCCGCATTGCGGCGAAGTTCATCCTCCAAATATGTCAGATCAAGATGCGGAAAAATGACGCGCCGGCATTTTGATAGGCGCATCCCATCAATCAGGCTAGCGTGATTGGCGCTATCCGAGAAGACAACGTCTTTCGGCCTCAGCACGGCGCTCAGCAGGCCCACATTCGCCGCATAGCCGGAGGTGAAGTACAGCGCGGCCTCCGCGCCGACCCATCGCGCAAAATCGTGCTCGAGGACAGTCCACACTTCCTCATGGCCCGACAACAATCGAGAGCCGGTGGACGCGATACGCGCGGCGGAGTCGACGCCTTCCAGAAGGGCTCGTTTCATCCGCGGATCGGTGGCGAGGCCGAGGTAGTCATTGGAGCTGAGATCAATGCCCTGAACCGTTTCGAGATGGCGCATCTCGGCGCGGCTTTCGAGATTGGAAAGTTCGGCGAGAATGCGCTGATTCATGTCCACGGAAATATTTTTACCGCAGCGGCAGCGGTTCCAGCCCGAGGGAACGCAGCATGGCCGCGTCGTCTTCAGGTTCGGGATTTGGAGTGGTCAGCAGTTTTTCCCCGATGAATAGCGAATTGGCGCCGGCCACAAAACACAATGCGACCGCCTCGCGGGAAAGAGCCTTTCTCCCAGCGCTGAGCCGGACCATCGAAGCGGGCATCAGAATCCGGGCCGTCGCGATGGTGCGCACAAAGACCAGCGGATCGAGCGCGTCCAGGTGTTCGAGGGGAGTCCCGGCGACGCGCACGAGTGCATTGATGGGAACGCTTTCCGGATGCGGATCGAGCGCGGAAAGTTGGTGCAGCAGGCCGATGCGATCACCTTCTGATTCACCGAGGCCGATGATTCCTCCGCAGCAAACAGTCACTCCGGCTTTTCGTACTGAAGCGAGTGTGCGAAGGCGGTCGTCGTAATTTCGCGTCGTAATAATCTGCCCGTAAAATTCCGGAGAGGTATCGAGGTTGTGGTTGTAAGCAGTGAGGCCCGCTTCGGCCAGGCGCCCCGCCTGCGAATCATCGAGCATACCGAGCGAGCAGCAAACTTCCATGCCAAGCTTCGCCACGCGGCGCACCATTTCCAGAATATTTTCAAAATCCTCGCCGTCCTGAACCTGCCTCCACGCCGCTCCCATGCAGAAACGCGTGGCTCCTTCGCCGCGGGCGCGCTCGGCAAACTCCACGACCTCATTCACGGCCAGCAACGCGCCGCGCGAAACTTCGGTCGAATAGTGCGCGCTCTGCGGGCAGTACGCGCAATCTTCCGGGCAACCGCCGGTTTTCACGGAGAGAAGGCGGCAAAATTGTACGCGAGAGGGATCATGGAATTCGCGGTGCGCCTGCTGCGCCGAAAAGAGAAGATCAGGCAGCGGCTGCCGGTAGATGCGCCGAATTTCTTCACGCGTCCAGTCATGACGCAAGGCCGTTCTGGCTGGCGCAGCGCCTGCATCGTTTTGCGACAAGTGTGCTCCTTTAGGGCGAGAGTCGTCGTGCGCCGGCATCTGCATGAGTCACTGTGCAAACCGCTCCCTGCGAACCCGCCCAACTGCCAACTGGCCGTCGGGAAAAACATTCTAACGCACATTCAATGTGAATATCGAATTCGGGCGTCCCATTGAGGATCCGAGTCGATTCCATCGGGCAGGGAAATCTTGTTGCTTGTGTATCGTGGCTGGAGTATTCAGAACATCTTCGCTTCCATCCGGTGGGACCTATGCTCTAACCTACATGACCTATACATTCAGCATTAAATGACCGTCAGGCATTCCCCCGCATGCGTCGCAGGTCTCCGAAAGGTCTTTGACTAAGTAAGCAACTACGCAGGTCTAAAGAGCTGGGCTTCTGAAATGAAATTAGGCCCGCAAATGGAGTGAAGAAGGATGAGTGACGCGGCTACGTAGATTCTGGTGTGGCTACAGGCTAGCTTGTTCTTTGCGATTCGTCTTTTTCGATCCCGAGTTCGAGGCCGGGGAAGTAGATTCCCTTGCGATCGAATTTTTCTTGTGGCAGGAGATGGCCCACCAGCGTTTTTCGTATTGCGGCAGCTCGCACATCTTCGTGCAATGTTTCACGCCGGTCTCATATGCGCAATGGCAGTAGCAAAGCGGCGTTGCGGTTCCCGAACGGGCGGCTGGCGCCTGATTCGCAAGCGCAGCAACCGAAACAGTTCCCAATAGGATGGCGGTGAAAGCTGCTTGCCAGAATCCACGAACTCTAGATTTCATCCTCTCATTCTGAAACTGCTCATATCAAAAACCGATAGCGCACAGGTTGGAAAGATGCTGGTATCAAGGGGTTAAACGTACCAGCGGATTGTACTGGTACCGAATCGGAAGCGTTTGAAACCAAAGCTAAAGCCGTGCGGGCTGGATGTACGTTCCTGCACGACGCAGGAGGGGTTGTTTAGTGGTGGCACTTCATACGGGAGTGCTTCCTAGAGGCAAGGCCGCCTTCTTCGTAGGTAATAGTCCTGAAGGGATTTACGACCGCTGGCGGGTACGCAACTTGCGAGCGAACCGACCAGCCCTGGAAAAAAGTCTCAGTTCATTCTCAATGGCTCGAAACCCCTCTGGCCCAAGTCCTACGAACTCGACTCCGATCCCTACGCCGGAGAGGCAATAGCGCACTTCGCAACGCGCCTGGACTTCGACATTTGATTGCGTCAAGCGAAACCGGAGGATGACGATCGCGCCTTCGGGGAAGTGTATCGGCGTATTTACGAACATTCCATGAGTGCTGAGGTCGGGAGGGCGTACCGCGATCTCGCGCGATTCACCTTCATACGTCATATGGAGATCGCTCAGCTGCTGAATTCGTTGTTCCCGACGAGCGTGTTTCGAAGCTGCTTCATTGCCCGTGTGCTTCTTCAAGAGAGGACTCCTTCGGTGACGTTGAGGGATAGCCCTCGGGATGAATCTGCCATCCCCGGCCCACGCCGGGTTCCGCAATAGGGACAGAAGCGGTACGCGAGGGTAAGCTCATGTCCGCACCGTTCACATCCCGGGGTTATCATAGCTTCCATGGGAACGACGCGAATTATCTCTTCCAACGTGGTCACCCCCGCCTTCAGCTTTTCAAGCGCGTCCTCCTGCATTCGGTGCATCCCGGCGGCACGAGCCGCAAAACGAACGAGATCGGCTTTATAACCGCCCCGCAGGACGGAGCGGATGGGATCATCGATGAACAGAAACTCGTAAATTCCCACGCGGCCCTTGTATCCCGTGTGGTCACATAGACCGCATCCCCGCGGCCAGGGGATGCGGTCAGGCGGTTGGAGCCAGCCCGCCGCCGCGAGTTGCCCAGCGAAGTCCGGTGTGACTTGCTTTTCAACGCGACATGCGCACAGTTTCCGGAGCAGACGCTGGGCCAGAATTCCTGTCACCGAGGAAGCGATCAAGTATTCAGGAATCCCGAGATCGAGCAAGCGGGCTAAGGCGGAAATGCTGTCGTTGGTATGCAGCGTGGAAAGGACCATATGCCCGGTCTGCGCGGCCTTCGTGGCGATCTCGGCGGTTTCGAGATCGCGGATTTCACCAATCATGATGACGTTGGGATCCTGCCGCAGGATCGAGCGCAAGCAGCTCGCAAAAGTCAATCCGGCGCGGGTATTGACGTGTACCTGGTTGACCCCAGGGAGCGCGTATTCGACAGGATCCTCAACAGTAACGATATTCACGGCCGGTTTGCGCAAGATATTTAAGGCGGAATAGAGCGTTGTGCTTTTGCCCGAACCCGTCGGCCCGGTCACCAGCAGCATTCCCTGCGGTAGCGCTAGCACTTGTGTCAGACGATCGCCCAATTCCGCAGAAAATCCCAACTCCGCAAAACTCAGTATGGGAGCCGAGGCGTCGAGCAGCCGCATGACGACCTTCTCCCCATATTGCGTGGGCAGAGACGACACGCGCATGTCTACTTTACGCTGCCCAACTGCGACCATGAACCGTCCATCCTGTGGCGTGCGGCGCTCACCAATATCCATATCGGAAAGAATCTTGATGCGGGACACGAGTGAGTTTTGGACGCCTCGGGGAATGTTGTCCAGTTCGCGCAAGACTCCATCCACGCGGATCCGCACGGCGGTTGCCGTGGCTTGCGGCTCAATGTGGATGTCGCTGGCCTGCTTGTTCAGGGCCTTCTGTATGATTTCCGATACCAGGCGGACGGCCGGAGTTTTCCTCTGGTTAAGTTCCGCCTGAACTTCCTGGATCGCTTCACGATTGGCCTGCCGAGAGCTGGTCGAAATGAACTCCATCTCTGTGGCATCCTGAGGGGCCTCACCGGCCGACTGCCTGGCAGACGCGGCACTCTCGAATGGGCCATAATTGCGCGCAATTGCGGCAAGAACTTCAGCGCGAAATCCAAATCGTGGGGAGATAGTCTTCCCGGTCGTGAATCCCAGCTCATCAATCGTTGCTATGTTCTGCGGCTCCGCCATGGCCACAACGATTTGGGACTGGTCCACATGAACCGGAAGAATTTCCAAACGAACGGCCAGGGACTTAGGTATGGACTGTAGGATTGCCGGATCGCATTGAACCGCCGTGCAATCCAGATAGGGTACATGGGAAACCTGTTCCAGAGCTTGCACTAATGTATGCTTGTCGACGAGGCCGCGCTCCAGAATCAGCTCGCCCAGGCGAACCATCTTCTTCTCCTGCTCCTTGAATAATTTCTGAAGGTCTGCCGCGGATATATGGCCGAGATCCTGCAGAATTTCCCCAAGCTTTTTACGCTTCATGTGCAATTCCTCGAATGGATATAGGGCACGCGAAGTTCCAAATCGCGATCGATGGGCGGCGCTAAATCCCGCGCATTGAACTGAAACCCGAAGGGCATAAGAAAGTTCCAATACGTCTTGTTTCAAAACGGGATTAAGTCGTCGTTGCCCCTTCAAGCCGGTCTGGTATGGGAACCGACGTAATTAGCCATAAGGGTGCACCATCAAGAATGCAAAGTCATGGGAGAAGACAAATTCGATTTGCGATGGTTCACAAATTAGAAGGGCGAGATTTTAAGTGAAAGCAAGAAGGCCATTCCCGAGGTGGGAGAGTGCCCTCCCGAAACAGGATTGGTGCCCCTGGCGGAGACTTGAGATCCCAGTCGGCTCAGCCAGAAGATCAACAAAAATAAGGAAATCTTTCGATGAGATGGGCGGCAGGAATTGGCCCGCTGCGTGCAACAGCAGGAAATCGTGGACGCATTCCGATAGACGACTTTCACAAGTCTGCGAGCGAGGGGGAAGGGGCTTGCTCAAGGACGAGTGCTGGTCGTTCCCACCTGCCTCTGAGAGGGAAGCTAGGATGGATGACCCCACGCCCCGGTCAAAAAAAGGCCGGGAAACGGAATGCGTCTTTCGGGGGCCCTTGTTCCCAAGCAAGGGCCCCCATCTTTTTTTCTCTTTCCGGGTCCGCACTCACACGGATTTTTCATCGCCAATGTTCAGCCCGCGCGATCCTAAATCTGCGATACCGTTCCCACTGGCTCCACGCGCCGCAACACCGGAATCCCCGCTTTTCTGAGCACGTGCTCGACTTCCGTCTCTTTTAACCGCGACGCGTCATACTCGAATGACAAGCGGTTTGTCTTTTCGTCCACGTGGAAGCGGCGCAGCCCGTAGGTGTTGGCGAAGCTGCCGAGAGCGCGCAATTGCTCGGGCTGCAGCGCCGATTGCAGCTCGTAAGTAATTTCCATGAGTGTCATACATCCATTATAGCAGCAGGGCGATTGGCTCTTCGAAGTTATCCACACGGGTTTCGATTCATGGAGTGTCCCAGATGGAAGGGCCATTCGGCGTCGCGAGCCCTTCGTCTCGACGGCGATTTTTGCGATCTCCAAGAAGAGCAAATTCGCCGGCGGGATGCCGGCGACACGAGAGGCAACAAACTTCATCACCTAGGTGGCCCGATAAACAGCTTACGGGTACCAAATCCATCGTGGATCGCGGGCCGATTTGACATAGGGGGCGGGGGTATAGCATAATGGCGCGGGATAACGAAACGCGCGGAGACCTTATGTCACCGAGAAAAGCGGAAAAGATTCGACGGGCGCCGTCTTGCGGTTGCGGCACGAAGGAGACGAGCCGGAAAGCCCTGGCCGTTGATCCGGAAATCAAGTCGTCGAACTTGAACCGTTTGCGGCGCATTGAAGGGCAAGTGCGCGGTTTGCAGCGCCTGGTGGAAGAAGACCGCTACTGCGCCGACATCCTCGTGCAGATTTCTTCCGTGCAGGAAGCCCTGCGTTCGGTGGGGCGTGCCCTGATGAAGAATCACCTGCGCCATTGCGCCGCCGAGGCCATCCGGGACATGGTTCCCGGACGCGCGGAAGGGATGTACGAAGAGTTGTTGAATTTGATGGATCTGCATTCACGATAGGGAGACTATGGACGCGCAAAATACAGTGACTACCACGGCGGAAAAGGATCCTGTTTGCGGGATGACGGTGGAACCGTCGCGAGCGAAAGCTACGCACGAATATGCAGGGAAGACGTACTACTTCTGCTGCGCAGGCTGCAAAACGAAATTCAACGCGGACCCCGCAAAATACTTGATGCCGAAAACCTTTGTTGGAATTGCCCCCGTGTCCGGGCATCCCGCGCATACCACAACTGGTGCGGCGCACGGCGCTTTACAACCGGTTGTGAATATTGCGCCGGCCCCGGCCGTCGCGCGCAAAGCCGCCTCGAACGAATACACGTGCCCGATGGATCCACAAGTGCGCCAGCAAGAGCCGGGCGCCTGCCCGAAGTGCGGGATGGCGCTGGAACCTGTCGTCGCCGCGCTTCCTACGACAAAGGCGGAATACACCTGCCCTATGCACCCGGAAATCGTGCGCGACGCGCCAGGGTCCTGCCCGATTTGTGGAATGGCCCTGGAGCCGAGAACGGTAAGCGTGGAGGAGGAGCAAAATCCTGAGCTTGCTGGGATGACTCGAAGATTCTGGGCCTCTTTGGCGCTCACGATACCGATTCTGATCGTGGCCATGGCGGACTTCGCCCCGGGGCTTTCGGCGCTGATGAAATTTGCCTCGCCAAGAGCTTGGCAGTGGCTCGAATTTATCTTCGCCACTCCAGTTGTTTTGTGGGGCGGCTGGCCGTTCTTTGTGCGTGGCTGGCGATCGCTCGTCACACGCAATTTGAACATGTTTACGCTGATTGGTTTGGGAACCGGCGTAGCGTACGGATTCAGCGTGGTGGGGGTGTCGGTTCCTGAAATTTTTCCGCCATCCTTTCGGGGCGGAGGCGGCGAAGTCGCCGTGTATTTCGAAGCGGCCGCAGCCATCACAACGCTGGTGCTGCTCGGGCAAGTAATGGAATTGCGGGCCAGAAGCCGGACGGGCGCGGCGATCAAAGCGCTTCTCGGACTCGCGCCGAAGACCGCCCGGCTGATTCGCGGCGACGGATCGGAACTGGATGTCCCGCTCGATGAAGTGAAGCCGGGAGAAAGGCTGCGCGTGCGGCCTGGCGATAAAATCCCGGTGGATGGCGTCGTGCTGGAAGGCGCAAGCAGCGTAGATGAATCCATGATCAGCGGCGAGCCGATGCCCGTCGAAAAATTCAATGGGGCGCGAGTCACCGGGGCAACCGTGAACGGCACAGGCTCTCTGGTGATGCGCGCGGAGCGAGTCGGCTCGGAAACCCTGCTGGCGCAGATCGTGCGGATGGTGGGCGAGGCGCAACGCAGCCGCGCGCCGATTCAGAAGCTTGCCGATATTGTCGCCGGATATTTCGTCCCAATCGTGGTGGGAATTTCCGCGCTGACGTTCGTGATTTGGTCGCTGTGGGGACCGGCGCCTCGCCTGGCGCATGCCCTGGTTAACGCGGTCGCAGTGCTGATCATTGCGTGTCCCTGCGCTCTGGGCCTGGCCACGCCGATGTCTATTATGGTCGCGATGGGCCGGGGCACGTCGTTCGGGGTGTTGTTCAAAAATGCCGAGGCCATCGAACTGCTGCGCAAGGTGGACACGCTGGTGGTGGACAAGACCGGCACGCTCACCGAAGGCAAGCCCAAGCTTGTTTCGGTTGAGCCGGCGGAGGGCTTTGAAGCAAGCGAGCTGCTGCAGCTTGCAGCCACGCTCGAGCGGGGCAGCGAGCATCCGCTGGCCGCTGCGATCGTCAAGGGAGCGGAAGATCGCGGCACTTCGCTCGCAGGCTCGGCGGAAGCGTTTGAATCGCTCACGGGCCGTGGCGTTCGCGGCCGCGTCGCGGGCCGCGCAGTTGCGCTCGGGAATCAAAAGCTTCTCGAAGAACTGCACGCTGATGCAGGAACACTTGCGGCGAAAGCAGAGGCATCGCGCGCGGACGGCCAGACCGTCATGTTCGTGCTTGTGGATGGAAAAATCGCGGGAATCGTTGCTGTCGCCGATCCCATCAAGGAAACCACTCCCGAGGCGATTCGCCGGTTGCACGCGGACGGCATCCGCATCGTGATGCTGACCGGCGACAGCCGCGCGACGGCCGAAGCCGTCGCCAGAAAACTTCAGATCGATGAAGTCGTGGCCGAAGTTTTGCCGCAGGAAAAAGCCGGCGTGGTGAAGCGGTTGCAAGGGGAAGGCCGCTTCGTCGCCATGGCCGGCGACGGGATCAACGATGCGCCGGCGCTGGCGCAAGCTCAAGTCGGAATCGCCATGGGCACGGGCACGGACGTGGCGATGCAAAGCGCCGGAGTCACGCTCATCAGGGGCGATCTGCGAGGCATCGTGCGCGCGCGAGCCCTGAGCCGCGCCACGATGAGCAACATCAAGCAGAATTTGTTTTTCGCGTTTGTCTACAACTCGGTTGGCGTGCCGATTGCAGCGGGAATCCTGTATCCGTTTTTGGGCTTGTTGCTCAGTCCAATGATCGCGGCAGCAGCGATGAGTTTCAGTTCGGTGTCCGTGATTACCAATGCATTGAGACTGCGCGGGCTCAGGCTTCCTGCCTGACTCGATTCCTTGTGTTTCTTTGGTGGAA
>Ga0210409_10000783_pt1 | contig 46455 bp, 40 predicted proteins | sample IncBWH17MmetaG_FD_161649 | JGI IMG/M metagenome (GOLD analysis project Ga0210409, IMG submission 161649) | Forest soil microbial communities from Barre Woods Harvard Forest LTER site, Petersham, Massachusetts, United States - Inc-BW-H-17-M | ecosystem: Environmental > Terrestrial > Soil >... | reverse complement strand
CAAAGACATCGGCAGCCACGTCGAGAAGGGCGAAATACTTGCCGATATCGACACGCCGGAGATTGACCAGCAACTTGCCCAGGCCCGCGCAGATCTGGTCACGTCACAAGCCAATCTCAGCTTGTCTACTCTGACGGCTACGCGCTACCAGGACTTGATCAAGTCAGATTCCGTTTCCCGCCAGGACCTCGACAACGCCAACGGCGACCTCGCCGCCAAGCGGGCCATGGCGCAATCGGCGGAGGCCAACGTCAAGCGCCTCGAAGAGATGGAATCCTTCAAGCATGTGTATGCCCCTTTTACGGGAATCATCACGCAGCGCAACGTCGATCCCGGAACGCTCATCAACGCAGGCAATGGCGGGAACGCAACCAAAGAGATGTTCGATTTGGCGCAAATCGATCCAATGCGCGTATATGTCGCAGTGCCGCAAGCGTACTCGCCATCGATCCATCTGGGGCTGAAGGCCTGCCTCTCGCTGACGGAGCTAGCGCAACGGAATTTCTGCGGACAGGTCGTGCGCACCGCGAACTCCATTGATCCCAACACGCGCACTCTCCTGACCGAAGTGGACGTCCCGAACCCTTCCGGAACCCTCTTGCCGGGGGCGTACGCGGAAGTGCATTTTGACGTCAAGGTCACCGGGCAGCGCATCTCCCTGCCGATTAACGCGCTCCTGTTCCGCCCGGATGGAACCATGGCCGCCGTCGTCGGCCCAGACGGCCGAATCAATTTGAAAAAGCTTACGATTGGCCGAGATTTCGGCGATTCCCTGGAAGTGCTGCAGGGGATCGATCCTGCGGACCGTGTCGTCGTCAACCCGCCGGACGCCCTGGAAGAAGGTGAGCACGTCAACCTCGCGCCACAAGACGCCAGGGGGAAGGCAAACTCCCCTGCTGCCCTTCCCTCCAAACCCTGAGGGGTCTTACGGTCTTCTTACTTTGAAAAAATTCGAAAATTTTCCTTCTCTTCGCCTTGACTACAACTTTGCAGGCGTGTAATTTAATTTTGCCGCGCTGTAAACTATCCCTCAGTTGTCCCTCTCCCGGCGCGACTTGGGAGGGTTGCATGTCAAGCAGGCCACAGCTTTCGCAGGCAATTAGTTTCAGCCACAGTATGTTCGAAAAGAATTCCTCAACGGTTTCGCGCGCCCAGGGCGCAACCGCTATTTCCTGTCCCAGCGTTTTGCTGGTTGGCAGGAACGGCTCCTGGGGGACGTTGGTGCTGAGGTCCCTTGAAAAATATGGCAGCGAATTATTTTTTAAGCCGCCACAAACCGTCACGTCGGAATTTGTGAGGAAGGGCGCATATAATCTCATCCTTCTCGATTCCACCGTTTCTCCGGAACAACGCAGGCAACTCGCATCCGAGCTCCTCGGATCGAACGTCTCTATTTTTTATACTTTCCCTGTGGAGAACGGCTGCTGGTGGCTGCCCACTTTGCGGCACGGAGAGGATTGCCACGGCACACCGGCATTTCGCAGGAATGAGTTTCCGTTCGAACTGGAGCGTATTCTCCAATCCGAGCAGGACGGGCTTCAGCCTGTCGCACTTGCGGTATAACTAGAATCCGAAATCTGACAGGCTGAAGCCCGTCCTACTTACTGGGGGTTCGCCTCGCCCAGGATGCATCGGGCCGTGTCCCGGGCAATCAGCAATTCCTCATCGGTGGGGATGACGTATGCGGCCAGACGGCAATCCTCGCGGCTGATCCTGCCTTCCACGCCGATTGTCTTCTGGTTTCTTTCGACGTCCAGCGACAATCCTGCCCATTCGAGCCCTTCGCAAATGCCCGCCCGAACCGTGGGCGAATTCTCGCCAATGCCGGCCGTGAATACGATGGCGTCGGCGCCGCCCATGGCCGCGAGGAACGCGCCAATGTACTTTCTCACCCGGTAGCAAAAAATATCGATGGCCAATTTCGCGCGGCGGTCGTCGTGCTCTCGAGCCTCATCCTGCAGCACCCGCATGTCGTGGGTCAGGCCGGAAAGCCCGAGCAGGCCCGACTGCTTGTTCAGCATCGTCTCGACTTCATGGAGGGACAATCCTTCCTTTGCGGCGATGAAACCTAGAATTGCCGGATCGACATCGCCGGATCGCGTTCCCATCACCAATCCCTCGAGCGGCGTCATGCCCATGGAGGTGTCGACGGAACGTCCGCCGCGGATGGCTGCGGCAGAACATCCGTTTCCGAGGTGCAGGCTGACGATATTGGTTTGCTCGCGCGCCAAATTGCGTATCGTGCGATAGCGATAGGCCATGTAGCGGTGCGAGATGCCGTGAAAACCATACCGTCGAACCCGGTACCGCAGGTAGAGATGGTAAGGAATCGCGTAGAGATAGGAGCGCTCCGACAGCGAGTGATGAAACGCGGTATCGAATACAGCGACTTGCGGAATCTGCGGGCCCAGCAAATCGCGCATCGCGCGAATCCCCCGCAGATTCGTGGGGTTGTGCAGGGGAGCGAGATCGATGCAATTCTCGATTCCCGCCATCACTTCGTCAGTGATCACGACGGAATCCGTAAAAGCCTCGCCGCCGTGCACCACGCGGTGTCCGACCGCGTGTATGTCCGCGATGCTCTGAATTTCCGAAACGCCGGAATCCGGCGAAGCAGCCCAGCGAATAATGAAATCGAGCGCCCCGGAAATGTCCTTTAACGATGCGGTGAGTTTCTGCTTGGGGCCGTCGCCTTTCTGAACGGTAACGACCGCTTCGGCGCCGATTCGTTCGACTTCGCCGCGCAGCAGGCGGACCTCCTTATCCTGGCGGATCCGTTCGAGATCGGTGGCGATAATTTGAAATTTCAGGCTGGAGCTTCCGGCATTGAGAACGAGAATGTTCATTCAACCCTTTTCCGAGCGTTCTGGGACGCGGGCTTCAGAGTCCGTGTGGCAACTGCAAATCTGTGTAGGGCACGGCTTCACGGGATGCGGCAAAAGTAGCACAGTCACTCCTGGCTATGCGATTTTCTCGATGGATCGCGTTCTGGATGCGCGAAAGCCCTGAAAACCGCACAGCCAGGAGTGGCTGTGCTACTAAGAGCTAATACGGCCACTTCCAATTCTTAATTTCGGGCATGTCATCGCCCACTTCCACAATGTATTCTTTGTGGGCGATCAATTTGTCGCGCAGGAACTGCTTGAAGTGCGCGCCGACGCGCTGCAGGCGAGGCACGCGGTCCACCACGTCTCCGGCCAGGTGGAAGCGATCCAAATCGTTCAGCACGGTCATGTCGAAAGGAGTGGTCGTCGTTCCCTCTTCCTTGTAGCCGCGCACGTGCAGGTTGTCGTGGTTCTTGCGGCGGTAGGTCAGGCGGTGTACGAGCCACGGATATCCGTGAAACGCAAAAATAATCGGCTTGTCGATCGTGAACATGGAATCGAACTCCGCGTCCGGGAGCCCGTGCGGGTGTTCGCTGGTGGGCTGTAAAGTCATCAGATCCACGACGTTAATGAAGCGAATGCGCAGGTCGGGAAAATGCTGGCGTAGCAAGTCTACCGCGGCCAGAGCTTCGAGCGTCGGGATATCTCCGGCGCAGGCGATCACGACGTCCGGCTCGGCTCCCTGGTCGTTGCTGGCCCAGTCCCAGATGCCGATTCCGGCCGTGCAATGCTGGATCGCGGACTGCATGTTCAGCCATTGCAGGGCGGGCTGCTTTCCGGCCACGATCACGTTGACGTAATGCCGGCTGCGCAAACAATGATCTGCGACGGAGAGAAGCGTGTTCGCGTCGGGAGGCAGGTAGATGCGCACCACGTCGGATTTTTTATTCGCGACAAGATCGATGAAACCCGGATCCTGGTGAGTAAAGCCGTTATGGTCCTGCCGCCACACGTGCGACGTGAGCAAATAATTAAGAGAAGCGATCGGCCGACGCCACGGAATTCCGATCGTGACCTTCAGCCACTTGGCATGCTGGTTGAACATGGAATCCACAATGTGGATGAAGGCTTCATAGCACGAAAAAAAGCCGTGCCGCCCGGTCAGCAGGTATCCTTCGAGCCAGCCCTGGCACATGTGTTCGCTGAGGACTTCCATGACACGGCCTTCTGTGGAAAGGTTTTCGTCCGTGGGCAGCAGGGGTTCCATCAGGACCTTGTCGGTCGCTTCGTAGATCGCGTCCAGCCGATTGGAGGCGGTCTCGTCGGGGCCGAACACGCGAAAGTTCTTCGCATCTTTGTTCAATCGCATCACGTCGCGCAGGAATTTTCCGAGTTCCCTTGTCGCTTCGGCATTGGAAGTTCCTGGCTTGACGACTTGCACCGCGTAATCGCGAAAGTCCGGCAATGCCAGGCCTTTCAGAAGCAGGCCGCCATTGGCATGGGGGTTCGCGCCCATTCTTCTTTCCCCTTTGGGCGCAAGCTCGGCCACCTCCGGAATCAGCTTTCCGCCGCGATCGAACAGCTCCTCCGCGCGGTAGCTCTTCATCCATTCTTCGAGAAGCCGCAAGTGCTCGGGCTTGGTGGCGAGCTCGGCGAGCGGCACCTGGTGCGCGCGCCAGGTGCCCTCGACGGGCTTGCCGTCCACCACGCGCGGCCCCGTCCAGCCCTTGGGCGTGCGAAGAATAATCATCGGCCACACGGGACGTTCCGTGACGCCTTGCAGCCTGGCCTTGTGCTGGATGGAGCGTATTTGGGCGATGACGGTGTCCAGCGTCCCCGCCATGAGCTGGTGCATGACTTCGGGTTCGCGGCCCTCCACGAAATACGGATCGTATCCATAACCGGCAAAAAGCTGCACAAGTTCGCCGTCGGACATCCGGCCCAGCACGGTTGGGTTCGCGATTTTGTAGCCGTTCAAATGCAGGATGGGAAGGACGGCGCCATCGCGCGCGGGATTCAGGAATTTGTTGGAATGCCAACTCGCCGCGAGCGCCCCCGTTTCCGCTTCCCCGTCGCCCACAACGCAGCACACCAGCAATTCCGGATTATCAAACGCGGCGCCGTTGGCATGAGCGATCGAATAGCCCAACTCTCCGCCCTCGTGTATCGAGCCGGGAGTTTCCGGAGCTACGTGGCTTGGAATCCCGCCCGGAAAAGAAAACTGCTTGAAGAGGCGCTGCATGCCCTCTTCGGACTGCTGAATGTTGGGATAGAACTCGCTGTACGAGCCCTCAAGATATGTATTCGCCACAAGGCCCGGACCGCCATGGCCGGGCCCGGCGATATAAATGGCGTCCAAATCAAATTTTTTGATCGCCCGGTTCATATGCACGTAGATAAAATTTAAGCCGGGAGTCGTGCCCCAATGGCCCAGCAAGCGCGGCTTGATGTGTTCGATCTTCAGCGGCTCGCGCAAGAGCGGATTCGCAAGCATGTAGATCTGTCCAACAGAAAGGTAATTTGCAGCGCGCCAGTACGCGTCCATCCTGGCACGCTCCTCATTCGACAACGGATTTTCCGAAGTGAAGACTTTAACAGCGCCCGGTGTATGTGTGACGGCCATTTGAATCTCCTTTTCTAAGCCCCCATGTGACCTTATGCACTGAACGTTACAGATGGATGAAACGCTTCGACATGGAAGCCAGTTAGGCCGGGAGGTCGCTGGAAATTAGCGGGGTTGCTATTCCGCAAAAGGCAACGGTGCCTGCGCCCATTGGATCAGGACTGGCAAGGGACGAAGTTCGCGTTCCCCGATAGATTCTACACTCAATCGCCGGAATTCGGTTTCAACTTTTCCAAGGCGGGCAGCGACTTCTCCTTCGAAACAATATTTCCTGCCGGGAATTTCAAGGCTTCAAATCTAATTCGCTTCATGCAATCAACTCGTTGAGGGAATTGAGAACTCCATGAATTGACACAACAGCTTGCCGGCATGCGCTAAGTTATTGAATCGGGATATAGTTATGTGTATAGTTTCAGTTGACCGTCAACCCCTAGTCCTGCGCGCATTCGTTGAGTAAGGAGAGTCCATGAAATCAATCGGCAAGCTTGCGGCTTTTCTGAGTTTACTGATTCTTTTTTCTTCCTCCGCTTTCGCTGCGACCGTCACAGGCACGGTGAAGGGTCCGGACGGCGCGCCGTTTGAAGGGGCGTTTGTGCTGGCCGTCAATGCCAAGACGAAAGTAAGCGTCAGCGTGCTTTCCGACAAGCAGGGGCGCTACCGTGTGGAAAACCTGCCGGCCGGAGAATACCAGGTGCGCGTGCGGGCCGTCGGCTACAGCGCGGATTCTCACAGCGGGGTGAACCTCACCGCTGACCAAAACGTCTCTTTTGAGTTTGCCCTGAAACAAGGAACGGTGCGCTGGAGCGACTTGAATCTTTATCAAGGCAAGCAGCTCATGCCCGAGGCGAAAGGGAAAGAAGTTCTCTCCACCAACTGTTTTATTTGCCATGGATTTCAAACCAGGATGGCCGCCGTCCGCCGGGACGAAGATGGCTGGCGCGACCGGGTCAACTACATGCGCGACGCCATGGCCTTTCAATTGTCCGAGAGATTTACCGACGAGAAAGCAAACCAAGTCATTTCCTACTTGAATACTGTGTTTGGCACGGATTCCACCGTCCCGCGCAGCCCGGCGGAACTGCCGGCGTACAAAGATACCGTGCGGCCGTTTGCTGATGACGCCATGAATATCGTCTACGTCGAGTACGACGTGTCCGGCTCCAAAGGCCTGCCCTGGAGCGCCGCTCCGGACAAAGACGGAAATCTCTGGATCCCCTTTTACGGAAGAGGCAACGAAGTCGCCAGGCTGAATCCGAAGACCGCCGAAGTCACGCGATTCCCGCTCCCTTTTGACGAGACAGCGGGTGTGCACTCGGCGGTGCCGGGACCCGACGGGATGGTTTATTTCACCGAGTTTGCCCTGGACAAGCTGGCGAAACTCGACCCGCGCACCGGAAAGATTACGGAATTTCCGGACTCCGTGGTCGTGCCGGGAGAACGGGGAGACAAACATACGGTGCGCGTGGATGCAAAAGGAAATTTGTGGTCTTCCGGCAGCCCAGTGAGCAAATTCGACCAGGAGACGGGGAAATACACGCACTTCATGGACGCGCCGTCATCCTACGGCATCACCTTTGATAAAGAGGGCAACGTCTGGTTCTGCGTGTTGAAGAAAGACGGCAAAATCGGCAGGATCGACGCCAAAACGGAAAAGTTGACGCAATGGTCTCCGCCGACACAGGGCACCCCGCAACGGCTGGCGATCGATTCCGATGGAATCGTATGGTTCGGCGAGCGAACGGGCAACAAGATCGGACGGTTTGATCCGAAGACGGAAACGTTCAAGGAGTACCCGTTGCCCGGCCCGGCCGCGACACCGTACGCGCTCATCGTCGGGAAGGATAATGGGATCTGGTACGCCTCGACGGATCAAGATTTGATTGGACGCCTTGATCCGAACACCGGCAAAGTGATCGAATATCCCTTCCCGCACTCGGAAGCCATGATGCGGGAGTTTTTCCTGGACGCACAGGGGCACATCTGGTTCGCCACACCGACGAATAACCGAGTGGGTTATTTCTACCTCGCCGGCGCAAATGAGCGCGCGGCCAAGTGAGGGATCGACCCAATTCCCTCACAGGGTCAGCATGGCAGCGACGCTTGGAACGATCCGTAATTATTGAATCCCGGGAACGGCAAACGGGAGAATCGCATTCCCGGGATTCAACTCTTACAGTTCCTGTCAGGCCTGCGTAGCTTTTATTCGGCGGTGCTGCTCACTTTTCAGCCGGCAGCTTCCGCGGATGACTTTGCGTGCACCGGGGTCAACGTACCGGTCGACTTGGCCGTAATTTCCAGCCCGTTCTTGTTCAGGTCGAATCTCTGCTTGCGGTCCAGGCTCTTGACGAACTCGCGCGTCGCTTTGGCGACGCCTCCCGGAAGACTCGACGCATCCACCTTCACCGTCGATTCCACTGTTTCCTCGTTTCGATCGCGATAGCTGAATCGCACCTCAAATGTTTTCATGCTTCTTGCCTCCCTTTTCTGAAGTTTTGAAAATGTAACCAGTTCGCGAATTCCAAAACACTTGCGAGCACTAACGCCGCCGGAATCTTCAGCCGTGGCGGCGCTTTTGACTCGAAGCTTTCTTTTTTCCCTTCTTCGTTTTGAGGGCCCTGATTTCCGCCTGGAGCGAGTCGTTCTCTTTGATCAACGCATCGCGGGCGGCCGTCACTGTTTCAAGATTGTTTCCCATTTCGCCATTCTGCTTCTGAAGGTCCGCCACCTGGGCCTTTAATTGTTCGTTTTCTTGCAGGGTCTTCGTATCTTTGCATGCGGTTAAGGAAAGACTCAGCACCACTGCCACAACAAGGCTCGCCAAAGTGCTCTTGCGCGTCATGCGCCATCCTTCTGTCGCTAGTATTTGAACTGCAACCGGAGCAATCAATAGCGGGTGAGGTGGGAAGACTCCGCCGACGACGCAATCAGCGTACTGGAGTTTCTCAGCTTGCGCAAGCCTGATAAGCGTTTTTTTTGGGAATCCACAAGCCGGCGCGCGCCGGCGATCCTCAACACTGCGAACTGGCTCTGACAACAGAATCATTGACTGTTCCCTTTTGCACAGTTTCGAGACCCGGCTTCTTGTAGAGTGGCAATGCCAGTCAGGCAGCCTCGAATTCATAGGTTCTCTGTGCGAATATGAAAATACAGGAATCCAAGAAGAGCTCCTTCAACCCCCAAACCTTTCTCGATACCGCGGGGGTGGCGAGAAAAGTTGCTGAATACCGGAGATCGGAATCGATCTTTTCTCAAGGCGACGCCGCGAACAGCGTCATGTATATCCAGAAGGGCGGCGTAAAATTCTCCGTCGTAAATGAGTCGGGTCGGGAAGCTGTGGTGGCGATGTTTGGTCCGACCGATTTTTTTGGCGAGGGCTGCATGGCCGGCCAGACGATCCGGATGGGCACGGCTACCGCAATCACTCCGTCCACTATCCTGGTCATCGCCAAGACCGAAATGCTGCGCGTGCTGCACGACGAGCACAAACTATCCGACCATTTTATCGAGTACATGCTGGCCCACAACATTCGCGTGGAAGAAGATCTGGTCGACCAACTCTTCAACTCGAGTGAGAAGCGACTGGCGCGCACGCTGCTCTTGCTCGCCCGCTACGGGAAGCAGGAGCATCCAAGCGGCTTGCTCCCAAATGTTTCCCAGGAGACGCTTGCGGAAATGATCGGGACCACGCGTTCCCGCGTGAATTTTTTCATGAACAAATTTAGAAGGCTCGGCTTTATCGAATACAACGGCAGGATCAAAGTCAATAAGTCCCTGTTGACGATTGTTTTGCACGATTGAGGGCTTGGCCTTCCCCAAGAACCGGCCGCAACCAAGGATTCACCAGGATGGCTCCAAACATCGTGTTGCTTGTCGTCGCGGCGGTTCTGATTGTTCTTTGGGCGGTTGGGTTTATCATGTACCGGATGGCGAGCTCTCTCATTCACCTTTTGCTCGTCGTTGGCGTGGGCATGCTGGCCCTCCATTTCCTGAGAAGGTGATGAAGGGCCTCTGGGTGACGCGTTTGTATTCACGGCGTCTCGGCGCGGGACTACCCAGGAGACCCCTCAATCCATGGCTGCCAACAGGAGATCTTTGTGACCTCGAATGATTTGGGTGCTCCAGGCCTTGGCGATCACACTCGGCCGCTTGGGATTTGTTGGGTGGCTTACGGAGTGCTGCGCCTCGCAATGGCGGTTTTTCTGGTTAGCTTTGGCGGCACAGCGACGCTGATGTTTGGGGCTCTATTGAATCGAGTGGCTGACCCTTTTACCTTGATGGGTGTTTTCCACTTCCTTTACGCCGTGGCGGTCATTCTCTCGGCTGTCTGCGGACTTCTTGGACTCGTCGCAGGATTGGCTCTGCTTGGCGGACAGAGGTCGGGACGCACGCTCTGCCTGATTGCGGGATTCCTGTCGTTGCCAAACGTTCCATTGGGAACAACGTTGGGAATTTACACACTAATAGTTTGCTTTCGATGATTTGCGAATTGCGGAGACTCCCCTATTCGAAGGCAAGAGGCGTCGCATACCGGCTTAAGGCCCGGAGAGCGGAAAGGAAATAGCATGTCCTTCGGACTATACGCGATTGGATTCGGGATTCTCATTGGCGGCCTGATTTATGGCGCCGTCTTAGTTCATATTCCCGGGCACTGGATTGTCATGGGCGCGATCGTACTCATCGGGTTTGGGATTCTAAAGGGTGTCAAAGCCACGCGCCAAAGAGATCCGGCTGCATAACAGCAACGCCCCAATTTATCTAACTAGCCCGGCAGAAAGACCCCGTGGCAATGAAGGATTTTCGTGTGTCCTGCGCGTCTCTTGCGAGGCCGTCTGGCCTTCTGAAGCACGGGGGAGACGCAGATGAACTGACCGTTTCGGTCAATCCACAGAACAACCGAATCAACTGTCGCCAGTTTTGCCAAACCTTAGCGCAAATCGGCTAAGACGGTCGCGGTGATGCCGTTCAAGCCGTGGCGCCTTTAGGGGCCTTCATGGCCTTGCACTGCTGGCAACGGCGATGACAGGTAACAGCTCTCCGAGCAGCATTCTTCTGTGGGGCTTCAGATTTATTTTGCTCATCCTGTCGGTCCTGCTTCTTGTTTTCGCTGTCGGGGAATGGACGTCGGCCATACCCGGCTGGGGAACCGAAAGATCAAGTGGGGTATTCAAGAAATAATTGATGAATGGAGTCATTCTATATATACTTAACTCATGAGCTCTCAAAAGATTGCCTTTTGGGCATACCTTCCATGCGCATTGATTTTCGCCGCGCTGTTCGCATACGCCGGGCCCCAGACAAAGGAGCGCGCTCCGCGATTTAACGCCAAAACGGTAGACGGCGAGAAGTTCACGAATGAGACTGTGAAAGGCAAAGTCGTCCTGCTGGAATTCTGGACCACGTGGTGCCCGTACTGCTTTACAGAAGCGCCGTTCGTGGACAAGCTTAATCAGGAGTACGGCGACAAAGGGCTGCTGGTTCTGACGATCAATGTAGGGGAGTCCAAAAAGACGGTCAAAAAATATCTCGATCTGCACCCGCGCAAGACCCGCATCATCCTGACCGACGACACCAATCTCGCAGCGATGTACGAGGCCGTGGAATACCCGATCTACGTCGTGATCGACAAGGACGGAAACATCGCCGCGACTCAGCGTGGAGCGGCGGGCGAAGCAGCGCTGCGAGATCTTCTGGCAACTGCCGGCATAGGACCGAAGGACGATTCGCGATGAGGCGGCCCCTCCAGCAGCAGACAGACGAAATGGTGAAGAAATCCTACAAGTCGCCGTCCAAAATGGGCCCGCAATGTATCAGCAGAATAAGAAGAATTTTTCTCATGCCTCCGATCGCAAGCGTTTGACAGCCTGACAACGCTCCGCAATTGATTCTCCGATACGCACGCCGGTCGTCCTTGCCATTTGCATGGGTGGAACAAATCGCGCGACACTTGAAATTCTCTGTGCACTGGTGCGTAGAATAGAGAGGAGAAGGAAGTGACAATGAACTCTCGAAAGTTCTTTCCTAATGCTCTTATCGCGATCGTATCTCTCGCGCTTGCGGGCGCTGCGACGAACCTGATTGCGCGCCAAACGGCGCAGCACAATGCGCAGCAGCAAAAGCCCGGCGACGATTCCGGGCAGAACCAGAATATGCCAGGAATGGACAACAGCATGCCCGGCATGGACATGAATCACGACATGCCCGGGATGAAGATGGGCCAGGGAGCTGACGAAAAAGATCAACAGGCAGAGCATGGCGCCATGGACGCGATGAGCCACATGCACCACCACCAGATGGGCCCGCACATGTATATGACCAAGCTGCGCACGGCGACGCCGCAGGATTGGGCCAAGGCCGACGAGATCGCCAGCGAATTGCGCGAGTCCATCGAGAAGTACAAGGACTACCACGCAGCGCTGGCCGACGGCTTCCGCATCTTTATGCCGAATCTTCCGCAGGCCGAGTATCACTTCACGAATTATTACAACGGCTTCCTGGAATCGTTCAGCTTCGATCCCACGCGGCCCACTTCCCTCCTCTACAAAAAGACCAAGACAGGCTACGACCTGATCGGCGCGATGTACACCATGCCGAAGCGCGTCTCGGAAGAGCAGTTGAACGAGCGTGTCCCGCTCAGCGTCGCGCAGTGGCACCTGCACACCAGCCTCTGCATGCCTCCCAAAGAGCTGCGCGGCCACGCCGACCTTACCAGGTTCGGCTTGCAAGGATCCATCACCACCAAGGACGCCTGCACCGAGGCAGGCGGGACGTTCTACCCCGTGATTTTTGGCTGGATGGTTCACGTCTATCCGTTTGAGGATTCGCGCGAAAAAATCTGGGGGCAATAGCGCGGGGATCTGCCGCGGCGGACCTGTGCGGTTTTGGCAATTGCTGAGACTGCTAGCCCGCCCTTGCGCCGTCCAAAACCGCACAGCCAAGAGTGGCTGTGCTACCGAAACCGTCCCCGCTCATTCATCCTCTACTCATCTAGTTGTCACCAAACTTTTACATTGTGCGCGTATAATAGGGCCCCGGGAGACTCTTGTGACTTCGCGCCCTTTGTCGGCAGTTGAGCAGTCGTCCGCCAGTCCGATGGAAATCCGTGAGGAGGCCTCCCCGCGGCTGGAACCCTCCCGGGAATACCCCGGCGCCCTGATCGTGGTGGAAGGCATCGATGGCTCAGGCAAAAGCACGCAACTTTACTTGTTGAAACGCTGGCTGGAAATCGGCGGCTATCGCCTTCATTTCACGGAATGGAATTCGTCGCCGCTCGTCAAGTCCGCAACGCGCCGCGGAAAGCAGCGCCGGCTTCTGACTCCCACGACATTTTCCCTGCTCCATGCCGCTGATTTTGCCGACCGCTGCGAACGGCAGATCCTGCCGCTGCTGCATAGCGGATACCTCGTCCTCGCGGATCGTTATATCTACACAGCGTTTGCGCGCGACGTGGCGCGAAACTGTTCCCCGCGCTGGCTGCGCAATCTTTACCGCTTCGCCCCCGTTCCGGACATTACGTTCTATTTCCGCGCGCCGCTCGATGTAGCCGTCAAGAGGATCATGAGCGGCCGCCCGAAGCTGAAGTATTACGAAGCGGGCATGGATCTAAATCTCTCCCTGGACCGCGCGGAGAGCTTCCGAATTTTCCAGGGGCGCATCCTGGCTCAATACGACGAAATGATTGAATCCGACAAATTCGTGGTGATGGACGGCACGCTGCCGGTAAATTCGCTGCAAAAGCAGATGCGCCAGATGGTGAAGGCGCGCATCGATCTGGCGCGCTTCGCGCCCAAAAAGTCCGCGCGGAGGGCCTTGTGAAATCCGCCAAGTCGAGCCGCAAGAATGGCCACTTGAAAAAAGGACTCCTTCCGTCGGGCGCTTCCCCGCGCAACTATGGTTTGCCGCTCCCCGGTGTGAATGACGAGGAATTCGGCGGCTCCCTCATCGTCATCGAGGGCATGGACGGATCGGGCCGCTCGACGCAGATTTCCTTACTGACGGAGTGGCTCGAGTCCGAAGGCTTCGCGGTGGAGACCATGGGCCTGCGCCGCTCCGGCCTGGTGGCAAAAGACATTGACGCGCTGCTGGCCGAAAATACGATCACGCGGATGACGCTCACGCTGATGTACGCCACCGATTTCTACGACCAGCTTGAACATCGCATCATCCCCGCGCTGCGTTCCGATTTCGTTGTCCTCGCGGACCGTTACTTTTATACTTTGATTGCCCGCGCGGTAGCCCGCGGCATCGAACGCGACTACCTGAACGGCCTGTACGAAATGGCGGTTCGCCCCGATCTTACGTTCTGGCTCAACGTGCGCCCGGAAGTGGCGTTCGAGCGCGAGTTTCGCAAATCGCATGCCATCAGCTACTGGGAGTCGGGGCGTGACCTTTCGCTTTCCGACGATTTATTTCAATCCTTCATCCTGTATCAGGCCAAGATCAAAAAAGAATTTGAATCGCTATCCGAGCGCCACGGCTTTCTGGCGCTGGACGGCGAGGCCAGCGTCGTTTCCGTCAATGCGGACTTGCGGAAGCGCATTGCCGCCCATCTTGGCATTCAACGCACGCACTACCGGCCATCCGCGGCGCTGGCCCCCCTGTGGCGTTAAGACTTCGCAAACCCATCCAACTCGCGGCGATCGACGCCGGATCGAACGCGTTCCGCCTGATGATCGCGCGCATCCACTCGGCCGACGACTGGGAGATTGTCGAATCGCTTCGCGCGCCGGTGCGGCTCGGCCATTCGGTATTTACGTCCGGGGAATTTGATCGCAAAACGCTGCGCGACGCCACCGCCGCGTTCCGCGAATTCCGCAACATCATGGATGCGCGCGGCGTCACCGCGTATCGCGCCGTAACCACCAGCGCCGCGCGCGAAGCCCGCAATCGCCACGTTTTGATCGAGCGCATCCGCCACTTGGCCAAAATCGACCTAGAAATCATATCCGGCGATGAAGAAGCGAGCCTCGTGCGCGTCGCAGTGCTCCGCGCCCTGCGCGACTTCGATCCACCCCGCTTCATCCTCGATCTGGGCGGCGGCAGCCTCGAGCTCAATGAATTGCGGCGCGGCGTCCTGCAGGAAAGTATCGGCTTGCCCCTCGGAACGGTCCGGTTGATGGAAGCGTTCCACTCGCAGGGCGTGATTCACGAACACACCGCGAATGAAATTCGTCTGCACGTATTGTCCGTACTGCAAAGCGCTCTGCCCTCCCGCCCGCGCCCCTTCGGGGCATATGCAGTTGCATGCGGCGGCAACGCGGAAACGCTTGCAGGGCTGGCTTCGGGCCCCAGAGTCGGCACCTTCACGACGCTGAATTCCCGGTTGCTGCGCGACCGGCTCTGGCACATTCTGCAGCTCAACGTGGAAGAAAGAATGAAAGCGTTTTCGGTGCGGCGGGACCGCGCCGAGGTGATGGGTGTTGCGGCAATCGTCCTCGTCACAGTGGCGTGGTGGTTGCGGCTGCGCCAGATGATCGCACCTCGCGTAGGAGTGCGCGAGGGCTTGTTGTATGAACTCGCCTCCGCGCAAATGGGCCCGGCGGCGCTTACTGAAGAGCAGCGGAATCGTTCGCAAGTGATGCTCGCGGGCGCCGAATCCTTTGCCAGCAGGGTTCGTTGCGATTTAAAACATGCGGGGCAAGTTCAGGCGCTCGCGCTGCAACTCTTTGATCAGATGTGGCCATATCATCATTTGGATTTTGAAGCGCGAGCCATTCTCGCGTCCGCCGCGATGCTCCACGACTGTGGCGTGCTGATCAACCGCAAAGCGCACCACCGGCACGGCGAATATCTGATCCACAACGCGAAAATCCCGGGATTGCGCGGCTGGGTGAAAAACATGACGGCCTGCCTGGTGCGCTATCACAACAGAAAATCAGAGCCCAGCACGGCGCACTCGGTATTCGCCACTCTCACCCGCGAACAAAGAAAGAAAGCGCGCCTATTGGCCGGAATGCTGCGCCTGGCCGAGCGCCTGGAAAGCGATCACCGGCAGGCGATCTCCAAACTCACCGTCGAGGGCGGCCCGCGCGACGTCCGCATTCATGTGGAAATGCGCGACGCTTCGCGCCTGAATCTCGCGGGCATTGAAAGAAAAGCGCGTCTGCTCGAACGGGAGCTGAATCTGCGTTTGTCGTTTCAGCGGGTCCTGGTGGTTGAAAAGGAGAGGGTCGCGTAATGCTACATCTCTATCTGATCCGCCACGGCATCGCTGTGGACCGCGAGGATCCGAATTGCCCGCCGGACACCGAACGGCCACTCACTCCCAAGGGAATGAAACGCTCTCAGGCCGCGGCACTCGGCCTCCGCGCTCTGGATGTAAAACCGAACGCCGTACTGACCAGCCCGTGGCTGCGCGCCGTGCAAACCGCCGAAATCTTTTGTGAAACGATCGGCTATCCCTCCAAGAAAATCCTGCGCACAGACACCTTGAAGGGCACCAGCGCTCCGTCCGAATTGCTGCGCGAATTGCAGTCGATGAAAGCCAAAGTTGTATTCTGCTTCGGCCACGAACCGCATCTGCACCTCGTGATCGGCCACGTCCTCCACACCAGCGCGAAAATCACGGAACTAAAAAAAGCGGGCCTCGCGCTTCTGGAATTGGACCGCGTCTCTCCGCCTCAAGGACGATTGCTGGCTCTCTACCCCGCGAGCACGCTGCGCGTTCTCGCAAAATAATCGAAAGAGCCGCCTCTAGTAGCACAGGCACTCTTGCCTGTGCGCTTTTCGCGAGTCGCAAGTCTGGAGATTTGTAAAAGTGTGGAAAACCGCACAGGCAAGAGTGCCTGTGCTACACCGAAGCGGACCTGCTCAACCAATCTCCGCCCAACGGAAACAGGTCCGGAGATGATCGTTCACCATGCCGGTTGCCTGCATGAACGCGTAGCAAATAGTTGAGCCGACAAAACGGAATCCGCGCTTTTTCAAATCCTTGCTCATGGCGTCGGATTCCGCGGTGCTCACCGGGACTTCTTTCAGCCCGCGCCGCACATCCCGCAGCGTTTTCCCGCCGGTGAATTGCCAGATGTACGCGTCGAAGCTGCCAAATTCGCTCTGGACCTCGAGAAACGCCTGCGCGTTAGAAATCGTGGAAGAGATTTTCAGGCGATTGCGGATGATGCCTGGATCGCCCAGCAGCGCGCGCGATTTGCGCACGTCGTACCGGGCGATTTTGGATGCGTCAAACCCGTCGAAGACCTCGCGGTAACGCTCGCGCTTCCGCAGAACCGTCTCCCAGCTCAACCCCGCCTGCGCGCCCTCGAGGATCAGAAATTCGAAGAGGCAGCGGTCGTCATGCACGGGCACACCCCACTCTTCGTCATGGTACCGGACCATGACGTCGCTTTGCGCCCAATGGCACCTGCGCCGGGATAGCTGCGGCTTCCCGGCGCCCTTTCGTTCTGGCATGGTGAGCTTACGCGAGGTGGCGCTGAACCGCCTTCTCGATCTGGTCGCGAGGGACCGCGCCGACAACTTGCTCGGCGACCTGCCCGCCCTTGAAAATGAGCAGGGTGGGGATGCCACGGATGTTGAACTGTCCGGCGGAGTTGGTGTTTTCGTCGACGTTCAATTTCACGACTTTGATTTTTCCCGCGTAAGCCGTGGCGACCTCTGCCACGGTCGGAGCCAGCATCAGGCAGGGCCTGCACCACTCCGCCCAGAAATCGACCATCACAGGTTGAGTCTTGCTGGCCTCGATGACTTCCGCCTGAAACGTGCTGTCCGTTACATTAGTAACATTATCTGCCATGTGAACCCTTTCCTATGGGAACTACCGGCGACATTTTAGCCGATTTTGCCCTGACTTGATTAGATGAAGTTGCAGCTTTTTGGTTTCTGGATTTCCAGGCCGCCTCGTACAGCTTTGCATACTCTGCCGCGGAGACTTGCCAGGAGAAATCCTTCCCCATGCCGTTCAATTGGATGCGGCGCCAGACCGCTGGCTCGTTCCGGAAAACAGAAAGAGCTTCGTCGATCGCGCCGAGCAGCGATGGACCATCATACGCCTGAAACTTAAACCCCGTGCCGCGCCCTGTTCCAGAATCGAAGGCCTCAATCGTATCGTCCAGGCCCCCAGTCGCCCGCACAACGGGAACCGTACCGTACTTTAAGCTGTAGATCTGATTCAAACCGCAGGGCTCGTACCGCGAGGGCATCAGGAAAATATCCGCGCCCGCTTCGACCTTGTGCGCCAGGACGTTGTCATAGGCCACTCGAACGCTGAATTTTGCGGGATGGGCTTTCGCCAGTTCGCGGAACAGCTTTTCGTATTTCGCTTCGCCCGCGCCGAGGGCGGCAATCGCCAGGTCTTCTTCCAGCAAATCCTCCGCAATTTGCTCGATCAGGTCGAAGCCCTTTTGACCGGCAAAGCGCGAGACGATGCCGATCACGGGCTTGTCCACGGTTTCCGGCGGCAAGCCGAACGCTTCGAGCAGATTCCTTTTGCACGCCAGCTTGCCCGACAAATCTTTCGGCGAATAGCGCGAAGCGATTACCTTGTCGCGCTCCGGACTCCACGCCGTATAGTCCACACCGTTCAGGATTCCTGTAAGGCGGTCGGCGCGATTCCGTATCACTCCGTTGAGACCGTGCCCGTACTCCGCCGTCTTTATTTCTTCGGCGTATTTCGGGCTCACCGTCGTCAGGTAATCGGAGAAAATCAGCGCGCCCTTCAGGAAATTGACTCGTCCATAGAACTCCATCGCGTCGATGGTGAACAAGCTTTCCGGCAGACCGATTTTCTTCATTGTCTCGCGCGGAAACGCGCCGTGATAGCCCATGTTATGGATCGTGAAGACGACGGGCATTTCCTGCAGCGCCCGGTCTTCAGCGTATCGCGTCCGCAATAGCACTGGCACCAACCCGGCTTGCCAGTCGTGGCAGTGGATCACGTCGGGCATCCATACGTGTTTGCAGAATTCGATGGCCGCTCCGCAAAATTCCGCAAAGCGTTCGGCGTTATCCGGATAATCCTTTCCCGCCACACCATACAGGTGCTCGCGATCAAAATATTCCGGGTCATCAACAAAATAATAATAGACACCGTGCAGAGTTCCCCCCTCCACAATTGCCGGGAAACGCAGGCCTTCGCCTGTTGGAATCGTAAGACTCGGCTCAGTGACCGAGACCGCGCGCGTATTGTGGTACCGCGGCAACAGCACGGTCACCTCATGGCCAAGCGCGGCCAGCGATTTGGGCAGCGCTTCCACCACGTCTGCCAGACCGCCCGTTTTTGAAAACGGCAGCCCTTCCGATGCGACAAATAGTATTTTCATAACGAATTCGAAGCTTTCAACCTACTGAAACCCTCTGCCGCCGTCAAGGACGCTCAACGCGATTGAATCGGGTCTAAGTAGCGCGGGCTTCAGCCGGCGGGTTTTGGCCCTCGCAAGGACTGACCGCCGCAGGCCGTAGCCCGCGCCACTCGAGTTTGGATGTAGAATCGAGCCTTCCGTAGTCAGCAAATGCATTTTCATTCAAGCGGGGTGAAACCATGGCCAGCGTAAGACCAATTCCCGAGGGATATCACAATGTCACTCCCTATCTGTATGTCCGAGGCGCGACCGCCGCAATCGATTTCTATAAGAGCGTCTTCGGGGCGACCGAAGTCGTGCGCATGGGGGGACCCGATGGCAAAATCATGCACGCCGAGCTGAGGATCGGCGACTCGATCGTAATGCTTGCAGACGAGAACCCGCATATGGGTATTATGAGCCCCCAAACAATTGGAGGCTTTTCCACGGGGTTGCACGTTTACGTTGAAACCGTCGACGCAGTGGTCCAGAAAATGGTTGATAGCGGAGCCAAAGTGCTCCGCCCGATTAAAAACCAATTTTACGGCGATCGCTCCGCGTCGTTGCTCGACCCGTTCGGCCACATGTGGTCCGTCGCGACTCACATCGAGGACGTTTCGCCTGAAGAAATGAAGAAGCGAATGACGGCAGCGATGAACCAGACAGCGGGCTCGTAGTCGTAGCCTCGTAACGAAAGTTCGTCACGCCGGTGGCGGATATTTTTTTGCAACCTCAGTCCCGGTGGGACGGCACATCGTAGCCCGCCGTTTCAACGGTGCGCTACCCTCTCTCGTTCCTGACGGGATTGGACTATCGAAGAAATACTTTTTTCTTCCAAGCCAAAAGGAAAACAAAAACAGACTCTCCGGGCTGTCAATGCGCCCTCCTCTTGCTACACTTCCCTGCCATGTCACCTGAGAAGCTGGGACAACATTTCCTCACCGACGCGAGCTGGCAGGAGCGAATCGCGCGCTCGGTTTGCATCGACGACGGCGTGTGGGTGGAAATCGGCGCGGGGCACGGAGAAATGACCACGCGCCTGGCGAAACGCGCGAGCAAAGTGTTCGCCGTTGAGCTTGACGCGAGCCTTGCCCGGCGCTTGCGCGAGGTCACGGCGTCTTGCAAGAACGTAGAGGTGATCGAAAGCGATGTAATGGCTGTCGCTTTTGAGAAACTAACCGGCCGCGAACGATTTTCCGTCTACGGAAATTTGCCTTACTACATTACGTCTCCCATTTTGCATCGCCTCTTCCAGCATGCGGACCACATCGCGGCAATTCATATCGTGATTCAGTTTGAGGTCGCGGTGAGAATCGTCGCGCAACCCGGAAGGCGCGATTACGGCTACCTCTCCGTGGTTTCGCAATGGTTCAGCCGGCCGGAAATCGCGTTTCGGATTCCTCCGGGGGCGTTCCGGCCGCCGCCCAAAGTTGCGTCCGCGCTCATAAGTTTAAGGATGCCGGGGGCGCGCGCGACAAATTCCGTCGACGATGAAAGTGCGTTCCTCGATTTCGTGAAGGAATGTTTCGCGCAAAAAAGGAAAACATTGCGCAACAATCTGCGCGGCCGCTTGGGGACACGCGCAGAGGATGTTTTGCGGGAAGCGGGCCTTTCACGCGACTCCCGGGCGGAACAGCTCACGATCCCGCAGTTTGCGACGCTATTCCGCATGGCGCGATGACGTCCGGAATTCCGCCAATTTGCCTTCTCCGTGTTCTCTGTGTCCTCTGCGTTGAAGCTATTTCCTGCGGGGCCTAAATGCTTTAACACAGAGGACACAGAGAACACGGAAAAATTCCCGAGGCTGTGACGCGTTCAACCGGCTTGATCGTGCAAAACCTTGAAGAGACAGTCGGGAAAATCTGTGATAATTCCGTCCACGCCCGTGGCGATCAGATGCCGCATCTGCTCCGCCTCATTGATCGTCCAGGCCACCACCTGCAAACCCGCATGATGGGCCTTCTCCACAACAGAAGGGGTGATGAGGTCGCCGCGCGCGACAAGCTGCCGAGCTCCGGCGCGAACCGTGCGCTCGACCAAATCGCCGGACGGGTGCTCGCATAAAAATCCGGTCATCATCGTGCTGTCCAGCCGGTGAACCGAATCGAGCGTGGCCGGGTCAAACGATAGAATCACGACGCGCGCTGAGGCGTTATGGTCGCGTAAAGTCGCCACCACGGCGTGCTCAATTCCCCAAGCCGGCCCCGATTTAATTTCGAGATAAAAAATTACGTCATGCTCTTTCGCGAAATCGAGGATTTCCTCGAGCGTGGGCACGCGTTCCCCGAAAAACGGCCCCGCTCCGTGATCGCCGAACCACGCGCCGGCGTCGAGCTTCCGGATTTGCTCGAGCGTTAGCAAATGCACATGGCCCTTGCCGCTCGTCGTGCGGTCCAGAGTGAAGTCATGGATGGCCACCACTCGAGCATCCCGCGTGAGCTGCAGATCCGTCTCGATGAAGCGCGTGCCCAGTTCTACGGCGCGGCGAAACGCCGCCATCGTATTTTCCGGCGCGTGTCCTGAGGCGCCGCGATGCGCGATCGTCCAGATAGCCTTCGTTCCCATTTTCTTTTCACCGTTGGCGGGACACTTATGACCTGACACACTGCGTCATCCTACCAGACTTGCGCGGTGCGGCTGAAAACGTTCGTTGTGCGTTGTGTCCAGGATGCCTTTTGAGGCAACCCTGCATCTAAGAAAGTGTAAGGTTGTAAGGAACGCCGGCCCTGTGAGGCCGCGGAAAAGAGAACGATTATGACAAAACGTTCAAGTCTTCTAAGCTTTTTGCTTGCAATGCTTTTGGCGGGGTCGGTGAGCTTAACTTTGGGGGCTGGCGGCGCTAGTGCCGCCGATGCGACCAATCCCAGCGTTTCAGCGATCCCTAACCAGGTGCAACACAATTTGGCGATGCTTCCCTGGTACGGCGTGTTCGACCACCTGGGTTACCAAGTGAATGGCACCGAAGTCACTTTGACCGGCCAGGTGATCAGCGAGCATGCCACGACCAGAGATGACGCCGGAAAATTTGTGAGGTCCATTCCAGGAGTAACTAATGTCGTCAACAACATCGAGGTGCTGCCGCCGTCCAGATTCGACGATCGGATTCGCCACGCAGAATATCGCGCCGTCTTTTCTCATGCGGACCTTGGACGGTATACCATGGGCGCAATCCCGCAAGTCCATATCATCGTGAAAAATGGCCACGTATCTCTTGAAGGCGTGGTAATGAACGAGATGGACAAGAATATTGCGGGCATCGTCGCGAATTCTGTTCCCGGCGTCTTCTCGGTGGAAAACAACCTGCAAATCGGCGGGTAACCCAGCAGTCTCTCTTTCCACAACCAGTGGGCGTGGATTTTTCCGCGCCCACTTGATTCTCGAGAGAGAGCCAATCGTCAAGCTACTTTTTCGAGCGGTCCTTCAGAAGGCCTTTTAGTTCAGACATGAATTCCTTCACGTCCTTGAAATCCAGATAGACAGAGGCGAAGCGCACATACGCGACTTTGTCGAGCCTCTTGATTCGATTCATCAGCAGTTCGCCGACCTCGCTGGTTTTGCGCTCGCGCTCGGGCGCTTCATGGACAAACCGCTCCACTTCGTCCACCAGCGCTTCGAGCTTTGCCGTGGCCACAGGCCGTTTCTCGCACGATTTCAGCAGTCCTTGCAGAATTTTCTGCCGGTCGAAGCGCTCGCGGCGGCCGTCTTTCTTGATCACCATGTACGGAATTTCGTCGATGCGCTCGTAGGTCGTGTAGCGCCGGCCGCACTTCAGGCATTCGCGCCGGCGGCGAATCAGATCGCCTGCTCGCCCTTCGCGCGAGTCGATAACCTTGTCTTCCATCACCGAACAAAATGGGCACTTCAAGGCGCCGAATCTCCTCGCAACTTTGCCTTCACTGCGCCAGATGTCTTAGCGCCATTCGCGCCCGGCACCAGGATGTGCTTGCCGGCCTCTTCCGCCTCGGCTTCAGCGCGCGCCAGTTTACGCAATTCGCCGAAGGACATTCCCTCGTGGATCAGCAAGGGAACTCCCACCAGAGTACATCCGGCAAATGTGACGATCCAGAGAACGGCTGCGATGGCGATCGCGGGCTCTTGCTCAACGCCGAAGATCGCCGTCAGTGCAACGATGCTGGCGATTTGCGCGCCGCCGCCGATACCCGGGAGCTGCAGTACAGAGCCCACCAGAGTAACCGCGAGCAACAGCATGGCTCCCCAGAAATTCATGTCCGAGTGAACAAACGCACTGGAGAAAGCCTGCGAAACCCACATGTAAATCAGCACGACCAGCACCCAGTGCGCGGCCGTATAGCCAATCGCCGCCCACAGATCGGCCATGGTCCGAATCGCCTGCAGTCCGTCGCTGATTCCCGAAATGGCGGATGCGAAACGCATCCTGAAACCTCCGCTGCTGCGCCAGCGCTCAAGCCCTCTATCGACCGCCGCCGCCCCATGCACCCGGTAGTAAACCAGGACTGCTGTAAGACCAATCAAACCGCCGAGCAGCAACCATGCTCCATGGCGGGCGCTCCCCACCCAATCCATGTCCGCCCCAGCGTCGGAGAGCCGGTTCGGAAATACAAGCAGGCTAAGGCACGCCAGCGCCGCCGCTGCCGCGAAGTCGCAGTACCGTTCCAAAAAATAGATTCCGAACATGCTGGAAACGGGCAGGCGAGCCTTCCGCGCCAGCAGCAGCGGCCGGACAGGCTCCCCGGCGCGGCCAAGAATAAAAATGGCGGCGAAGCCCTCCAGCGTCCCGCCAAACGTGTTCAAGAAAGTAGTTGGGCCCAGGTAGCGGCAGAAGCGTTGCCATCGGACAGCGCGGATCGCATAACATCCATAGAGAGCAACGAACGAAAGCAAAAGCAGCCAAATGTTCGCCTGGCCGACGCTTTCTATGAATTTTTTCCAGGTGAAGTCGGTCAAATGAATCTTATGGCGGGATTGATAGGCGAGCGTCACCACGCCCGCCAAAATCAGCAGTGCTATTAGTATCCGACGAAGTCTCGCACGCATTAGCACGCGAGGTTAACCGCTGCGGCAACGGAGTGTCAAGAAAGTACGTGTGTGCGCGTTCTAAAAAGCTTGTATGTCCTTTAATGCCAGATGAATGCAGTGTTACAAATGTTTCGCGGAGTCCAAGGGCATCGTAACGATTCCGGGCCGGCTATCGCTCAACCAGCCTCTCCAACGTAGCGAAAAAATCCGGGTAAGAGACTGCCGCGCATTCGGCGTCGCGAATCACCGTTTCGCCTTCGGCTCCCAGCGCCGCGATGGCGAACGCCATAGCCATGCGATGATCCCCGTGCGGCTCTATTTCGGCTCCGTGCAAACGGCCCGCCGATCGCCCCGCCACGCGCAAGCCATCGGGAAGCTCCTCGACTTTCGCGCCCATTCGCCGCAGATTCTCCGCCAGGACGGCGATGCGATCGCTTTCCTTCACGCGCAGCTCGGCCGCGTTGCGGATCTCAATACCCTGCTCGGTGTACGGACCCAGCACGGCGATTGCGGGGAGCTCATCGATCAACTGAGCAATGGCGTCGCCTTCAATTGAGCCGCCCTTCAGCGGTTCGTGGCGTACGGAAACGTCGCCCACAAGTTCTGCATGTTCGCTGCGAATCGAAACGAGGCTGACCGGCGCTCCCATCGAACCCAAAACGTCGAGAACGGCGGAACGCGTGGGGTTCAGGCCGACGTTGTGAATCACAATGTTCGATTCCGGGAGCACCATCGCCGCCGCCAGAAAATAAACGGCCGACGAAAGATCGCCTGGAACCGCGAGCGCGCGTCCCTTCAGGCGCGGCCGCCCGTGAATGCGGATGGTGCGGCCCTCACGATCGACGCGCGCGCCAAATTCCGCGAGAGCCAGTTCCGTGTGGTCGCGCGTGCGCACTGGTTCCGTTACGGAGGTCACTCCCTCCGCGAACAATCCGGCCAGAAGGACGGCGGATTTGACCTGCGCGCTTGCCACCGGCAGTGCGTACTCGATGGGGGAGAGACGCGTGCCTTCGATCTTCAGCGGCGCAAACCCTCCTTCGCGGGCGTGAATTCGCGCGCCCATCTGTGTGAGCGGGTCCATCACCCGGCGCATCGGCCGCTGGCGCAAGGAAGAGTCGCCTTCGAGGGTCGAGCGGAATTCCTGTCCAGCCAGAATGCCCGCGAGCAGGCGCATCGTGGTACCCGAATTTCCGGCATCCAGCGTGACGCGCGGTCTGCGCAGGCCTTCGAGACCGAGGCCGGTGATGTGGACGCGGTCGCCCTCAATATCGATCTTCACGCCGAGCCGCGAGAAACAATCCAGTGTGCTGCGGCAATCAGCCGCCGCGGAAAAGTGTGTGATCTCACTGGGGCCCTCGGCAAGCGAGGCGAGCATCGCGTAACGGTGAGAAATGGATTTGTCGCCCGGAACTTCCAGCGACCCGCTGATCGTGCGGGCAGGACGAACGATTTGTTTGGACACACAAGAATTCTAGCACGCGGATAATGCTGGTCGCAGTTTCCCGACCGATCCCCACTACTATTCGGTTCACAGGACTGCCTTGTGCTCATGTAGCGCCCGCCTTCAGGCGGGCATCTGGGCGCGCCCAAGATGCCCGCCCGAAGGCGGGCGCTACACAAATCCGAGTTGCCACACAAACGCGGAACGGATGTATCATTCGGGGAAGCAATTTCCTGAGGAGGCTCAAAGATGAAGCACTTCATTGGATTCGTATTGGCCGCGCTGCTCGCCATTGCCCCGGCATTCGCGCAAGCGCCAAAAGGTTGGAAGTTGCGTTCGGACCACAGCTCAGACGCGTCCGACCCGGACGCGCCAGGCGCCAACAAGTTCATGGTCAGCGGTTCGGGCTTCCACGCTATCAACCCAATGGCGGCGATTTATTGGAACCCGGCGAATACAGCGACAGGAGACTACACGCTAAAGGGCACATTCAAACTGATCAAATCGACAGGCTACGACGAATACTACGGGCTCATCTTTGGAGGAAGCGGCCTCGAAGGCGCAACGCAAAGCTACCTGTACTTTATGGTGACGGACGACGGCACGTACCTCATCAAGCGGCGCGAGGGATCCTCGACGCAAGGTGTGTCGCCCAAAACGCCGAGTCCCGCGGTGAAAAAACCCGACGCCAGCGGATCGGCCACCAACGCCCTCGAAGTCCGCGTAAAGGCCGACAAGATCGATTTCGTGATCAACGGCACGGTCGTCACGTCGCTGCCTAAAACAGGAGGCGCCGCGAAGACTGATGGCATCTACGGCATCCGGATCAACCACCAGCTCGACGTGCAGATCGACGGATTCGGAATGTCGAAGATGTAATTTCCAGGGGAACGTGCCCACTCCGTCCCGAAGAACGCGGGACGGAGTGGCCTCTACAGAACCCGTTCGTCGCATTCGGTTTTGTAGAGGCCGCCCGTATTTTGGGCGGGTAGTTTTTTCCGAACGGCAACTCAAACAGATGCTCGAAATAAATCTGCCAAAATTTGACACGCTCCCATCCCTGTGCTCTAAATGAGCCATGCCATCGGATCACGAGACCCAGGCAAAGCAGCGCTTCCAGGAGGCGTTTGCCGCGCAGATGGAGGGCGATTACGACCGTGCCGTCGAACTCTATCGCGGATCCCTGGCGTTGCATCCGACGGCCGAGGCGCACACGTTTCTCGGCTGGACGTATCACTTCCAGGGAAAAATTGAAGAAGCTATCGCGGAATGCAGGCGCGCCATCGAGATCGATCCTGACTTCGGCAATACGTACAACGACATCGGCTCCTATCTGATCGAGCTCAACCGTTTCGACGAAGCCATTCCTTGGCTCGAGCAGGCCATGATTGCCAAACGCTACGAACCTCGGCATTTTCCTTATTTCAATCTTGGACGCGTCTATCTCGCCAAAGGCATGATCAACCGGGCCCGCGAACTCTTTCAAAAGTCGCTGGCCATCGAGCCGCGTTACACCCTCGCGCGCCAGGCCCTCGAAAATGTTCGCCGCATGGTGAATTAGCGGCTTCCCTGCTGTACACTACGCGTCGCTACGCAGCCTCGATACGGAAAGGCGCAAAGGAAATGAAACTGATACTTGCGGCTCTGCTTTTTCTTCAGGCCGTTCCAGCGAGTCCTCTGCTCGAAAATGATTTCGTTCGCGTCTTCAAGAATAGCGCGCCGTGCGCGGCGGCTGCGGCTTCCTGCGGAGAGCGCGTCGTGGTGGCTTTCAGCTCCGTTGAGATAAATGGTCAAAAGATGGAGCGCGGCGACGTGAAAGTATTCAAGGCAGGCGAACGCTACTCTCCTCCGAAGTCAGGAGACTTCCTCGAGGTTTCGATCAAACCGGCGCATCCCAAAGTGACGCCTCCGAGCCCCGGAACGCCGCCACCGCCCGGCAACAAAATTTTGTACGATGGAAAGGATTTCACCGTGTTTGCGGAAAAAATGCAACCCGGCGAATACGCCGCGCCACACAGCCACAACCTGCGCCTGGCAATTTTCTTGAATGACACGATGGTGCAACAATGGACCGACGGGAAGGAAGAAACCAGGGAATTAATACCCGACGTTGTGACCTGGAGGCCGGCCGTCGTTCACGCATCCAAGGACGTAGGTAAACTTCCGATCAGTAATCTCCTGATCGAATTCAAACCCTAAGGCCCCCTCCCGATGAGACGCAGCTCAAATCGAATTTTGACCACGCATGTCGGCAGCCTGATTCGTCCGCCCCAGCTTCTCGAACTGGTGCGCGCGCGGGAAAGCGGCGCTGCCGCCGATGTGCGCGCTTACGAGCAATGCCTGAAAGAATCCGTCGCCGAAGTCGTGCGCCGGCAAGTCCAGGCCGGAATCGACATCGTTAACGACGGAGAATTCGGCAAGTCCACGAGTTGGGCTCTTTACGCTCTAAAGCGCGTGAGCGGTTTCGAGATGCGCCCAGTCAAGCCAGGGGCCAACCCGTTTGCTCGCGGCGCGGACAGGGAGCGTTTCAAGGAATTTTACGCGGAGCTCGAAGGCGGAAACGATCGCACCTGGTCAAACGTAACGCAGCAAGAGGCGGTGTGCGTCGCGCCAGTGAAGTACACCGGCCTCGGTGAACTTCAGCATGACATCGACAACCTGAAGTCGGCGCTGCAAGGGGTGAAAGTAGAGGAAGCGTTCCTCCCGGTGGCCGCACCCTCGAGCGCCATCCCGGACCGAAAGAACCAGTACTACCGCAATGAGGAAGAACTTGTAATCGCCCTGGCTGAGGCTCTGAGGACCGAATACCGCGCCATTGTTGACGCGGGCTTCCTGCTGCAAGTGGACGACGCCCGCGCCGCCGTGACGTACGACAGGATGGTTCCGCCAGCGAGCTTTGACGACTACTATCGCTGGGTGACGCGCCACGTTGAGGTCCTGAACCATGCGTTGGAAGGAATCCCGGAAGATCGCGTGCGCTACCACGTTTGCTGGGGAAGCTGGCCGGGACCGCACACGACGGACGTTCCCTTGCGGAAAATCGTCGATCTCATTCTCAAGGTCCGCGCGGGCGCCTACCTTATCGAGGCCGCCAATCCGCGCCACGAACACGAATGGCGCGTCTGGAAGGACGTTAAGCTCCCCGAAGGCAAGATCCTGGCCCCCGGCGTCGTCAGCCACGGCACAAACGTCGTGGAGCATCCGGAGCTCGTGGCCGAGCGCATCCTGCGTTTTGCGGGCGTCGTCGGCCGCGAGAACGTCATCGCCAGCACGGATTGCGGTTTCGCACAGGAGCAATTCAATCGGCGCGTCCATCCCTCTATCATGTGGGCGAAGCTGGAAGCCATGGCCGAGGGGGCGCGGATTGCCAGCGAAGAGCTTTGGGGGCGCGCCAAAGTGGAGCGCGGTCGAGCTTCGCAATAACAAGCCCTGCAGTCATCGCGATTCGGCGCGGAAATTCTTTTCACATACTCTTTCCAAGCCGTCCGCAAGCGCTTTTGGTGTCAACGCATCCAATGGTCCCCACATGGAAACCCAGTCCGGTGGGTTCCCTCTGCACTAACCATTCATCGTGAACGTAACTTGAATCGTCGTATCAATTTCAACCGGATCGCCGTTCAGTTGCGTGGGTTTGTACCGCCATTGTTTCACAGCCTCCAACGCCGACTGCACCAGGAGTGGATGCCCCGAAACAACTTCGAGTTGGGCAACCTTTCCCTCCTTATCGATAATCGCGTGCAGAACAACCGTGCCCTGAATACGCGCCTGCCGCGCCAAGGACGGATACACCGGATGAGTCTGCGTGATGATTGAGGCAGCAGTCACCGCTCCGCCCTGTTTGATGCGAACGGGGGCGGCAGCTTTCGGCGGGGGCACAACAAGTCCGCTTTCAGCCATGAGCCCCTGTCCGGGGATACCGCCGAACACGCCGCTCTGATTCGTATTGTTGATGACGTCGGGCGGAGGTTCGGCCTCCTTAAACACGGCCACGTCTTTCGGGATGGCCCGCGGTTGCATCAACTTTCCCGACTGAATCAATCGAGCAACGGGCTTGATGACTTCCTTCACGGGCGGGGGCGGGGGAGGCGGGGGCGGCGGTGGTGCGACGAGTAAGGTCGCAAGCATCGCTTTGGGAAGCGCCTGGGTATAGATCAACGGGATCACAATCAGGACTAATAGGGCCGAGATCTGAATGACCGCCGAAAGTATCACCGACCAGCCTGTGTTGGTCTTTTTCCTTCGTGACGAAGATTCGAGTAATTCATTGAACATGGGTTTTTGCTCCTGTGCCAGAATTTAAATTGCGATCATCCTCCCTCTTCTTCGCGCCGTTCTGGCCCATATCACCACAACGAAAAGGAATGCGAGCTTCCGCATGTCCATCTCTGCCTTCAGCAATGAACATGTGCAAAATACTTGCCAGTAGAGAAACTAATTGTTAAGTCGCGGCCGCTCAGCCAGATATGTCTTGGCTTCCTACACATTTCAATGGAGTACTAGCACTGGTAATTTTGGCGGCCTGAGCGTCTTTTTTTGCAGCAGTCTCGTCCAAATGATTTCATGCGGCTGTGATCTCGTAAAGTGGGGCTGGAGCGTTATTTGATTTGCGCCCACTGAAAATTCCCTGTCGCGACTGAGACTGAAATGATTCGCTCGCGGCTGGGCTGGAACCGCGGGAACGGATGGAGACGAGCACGGCCGCGACGCCGAGCGTCTCATAGCCGTCGGCCGCAAGGCGATTTCATGGGGCAAAGTCGATGGATCGAAATGGGATATTTGGAGCCGAAGTCCGGACTTGAACCGGAGACCTGTCGATTACGAATCGACTGCTCTACCAACTGAGCTACTTCGGCCCTTAGTCAACTTGGTTAGATCACTCTAGCATCGGGCGAAAAATAGTTCAAACGCCTGTGGTGGAATGGAAACGCCCGCCTGTCAATGCGGCAACAATTTGCTTGCCGTGGAAGCGCCCATTTTCAATGAAGATTTCGCTGGTGTGATTTCCGCCGATCACTACTCCGGCGACGTAAATTCCCGGGACGTTGCTCTCATGGGTTTGCGGGTCCATGGTGGGCTTATTGGTTTCCGGATCGAGCGAAATTCCCAGAGAGCGCAGGAATTCAAAATCCGGATGATATCCAGTCAGTGCAAACACCTGATCCGCGGGCAATGACTTTTCGCCTGCGTGGTTGGAAACGACAACGCGGCCCTGTTCGATGCGCTTCACGCTCGTTTCAAAAAGCGCGCGAACCTGCCCGGCCTTGATGCGGTTTTCGATGTCCGGGCGGACCCAATATTTTATCGTTGAGCCAAGTTCCGCGCGCCGGTGAACCAGCGTGACCTTCGCGCCATTGCGGTAAAGATCCAGAGCAGCTTCCGCAGCCGAATTTTTCCCTCCGATCACCATTACATTCAGCCGCCAGAACGGGTGCGGCTCCGTGTAGTAGTGTGAAACGTGCGGCAAATCTTCTCCCGGGATGCCCAGACGATTCGGAAGATCGTAATAGCCGGTGGCCACGGCAATTTTTTTTGCGGCGAATTGCGCCGGTACTCCCTGCTCATCCCGCGTGTGCACGCTGAATTTTCCGTCCGCGCCATCGACGCGTTCCACGCGAAAACCGAGCCGCAAGTCCAGTTCGTAGTGCTCGGCGCACTTGCGATAATATTTCAGTGCTTCACTGCGAGTCGGCTTCTCCGCGACGCTCGTGAGCGGCAGGTCGCCGATTTCGAGAAGTTCCGGCGTCGTGAAAAACACCATATTCACGGGATAGTGGTAGAGAGAATTGCACAGGCACCCTTTGTCGATCACCAGTGGACGCATTCCCGCCCGCTTGGCTTCAATGGCGCAGGCCAACCCTGTGGGCCCCGCTCCGATGCAAATCAGGTCGTATGTGCTCATAAAGAAAGTTTGCCCCGGGAAGAACTCTTTTGCAACCGCCCCGGCAGGCGCCCTTTGGGAGGCGAATGGAATTTGCCGTAGCCCGCTTCATCAGAGGCGGGGATCTCTTCCAATGATAAGATGCGCATGCCAGGCGAGCGGCAACTACTTGGAAGTCGCTGGATGAGGACTAGTTTGACCTTCAAAGAACCGCGCCTCTTTGCGCCCCTTGATCCGCAATTGCAGGCGGTCCATATACAGGTAGATGACAGGTGTCGTAAAGAGTGTAAGCATCTGGCTCACCATTAAGCCCCCCACGATGCTGATCCCGAGCGGGCGCCGCATCTCCGAGCCTGTTCCGGTCATAAGCGCCAGCGGCAATCCTCCGAAAAGCGCCGCCACCGTCGTCATCATGATCGGACGAAACCTCAGCAAGCACGCCTGATAAATCGATTCCTCGGGCGTCTTTCCCGTGCGTTCCGTTTCAATGGCGAAATCAATCATCATGATGGCGTTCTTGATGACGATCCCGATCAATAGAACAATTGCGATGAGCGAAATGACGGTCAACTCGTTTCGAGATATTAACAAAGCCAAAAGAGCTCCCACACCAGCGGAGGGCAATGTCGAGAGAATCGTTACCGGGTGGATGTAACTTTCGTAAAGCATCCCCAATACAATGTAAACGGTGACGAGCGCGGCCAGAATGAGCCATGGCTGGCTCGACAAGGAGGACTGGAAGGCCTGGGCGTTTCCCTGGAACGTCGGATGAATGTCAGCGGGAAGCCCCATGTGAAAGACTGCCTCTTGGATTTTCGTCACTGCATCACCAAGAGAGACCCCATCCGCAAGATTGAACGAAATCGTAACCGCGGGAAATTGGCCCTGATGGTTTACGGAGAGTGCAGTATTCTTCGTCTCATAATGCGTGAAGGCGCTGAGGGGCACCTGGTTGCCGCTTGAAGATCTTACATACAGTCCACGAATGGCGTCCGTGCTATTTCGAAATGCGGAATCAACCTCCATCACGACATGATACTGGTTCAACTGCGTGTAGATCGTGGAAACCTGCCGCTGGCCGAACGCATCGTAAAGCGTGTTATCGATGGCCTGAGGCGAAATTCCCAGGCGCGATGCCGTATCGCGATCAATTACGAGTGTGGCCTGCAAACCACGCGTTTGCTGATCGCTGGCAATGTCGCGCAATTCGGGCATCTGGCCCATTGCCGCCTCCACGCGGGGCGCCCATTCCAGCAGGTCAGCGAGATTTTCACTGGATAGCGTGTATTGATATTGCGAGCTGCTGATCCGCCCGCCGACCGTAATGTCTTGATAAGCCCGCAGAAAAAGTGTCGCTCCAGGAACCGCCGCAAGTTTGGGCCGGAGGCGTTCAATCACCTGGTACACGGTGACTTTTCGCTCTTTAACCGGGTTCAATTCAATCTCCATTCCCCCTGTATTTTCCGCCCCGCCCCCGGTCTGGCCGATCATGCTTTTTACCGCCGGGTCGGCAACGATGATGTCGGTATATTCTTTTAGTTTCTCTTGCATCGCGGGAAAGGAAGTATCCTGCGCTCCCAGAATATTTCCGGCCATCAGCCCCGTATCCTGTTGCGGGAAGAAACCCTTGGGAATGACCACATATAGATACACGCTGAGGCAAATCGTCGCGCCCGTAAGGATCAGCATGAAGGGTTGATGGCGCAGCACCCAGCGCAACCCGGTGGAATAGGTCTTCACGCTCCACGTGAACACCCGTTCGCTCGCCTGAAACATTTTACCGTGCTTGATTTCCTTTTCCGATTTTAGAAATCGAGCGCACATCATGGGGGTCGTGGTGAGCGACACACAAAGGGAAACCACAATTGCCACGCTCAACGTGACCGCAAATTCCCGGAACAATCTTCCGATGACTCCACCCATCAGCAAGAGCGGAATAAATACCGCCATCAGAGAAGTGCTCATGGACAGGACTGTAAATCCGATCTCACGGGAGCCCCGCATGGCCGCTTGCATCGGAGTATCCCCCGCCTCCAGATACCGAGAGATGTTCTCTATCACTACGATCGCGTCATCCACGACGAACCCGGTGCAGATTGCCAGCGCCATAAGAGAAAGATTATCCAGGCTATAGTGCAACAGCGACATCACCCCAAAGGTTCCGACGATCGAGAGCGGCACCGCGATGCTCGGAATAATCGTAGCCCACGCATTGCGCAAGAATAAAAAAATAACCATGATTACCAGAATCACGCTCAATAACATCGTGAATTCGATGTCCTGCACGGACGCGCGGATCGTGGTCGTGCGATTAAAATTGGTATCCAGTTTCACTGTGGGCGGAATAGAAGCGCGCAATTCAGGAAGGAGCGCCATGATGCGGTCCACGGTCTGTATTACGTTCGCGCCGGGTTCCCGGCCGATTCCCATGGACACGGAGACTACGCCATTCGCGTATGCCGAGTTGCGCAGATCTTCGATTCCCTCGGTCACTTTAGCAATATCGATTATCCGGACCGGAGCCCCTTTCCTGTAAGCGACAATCAATGGGGAATATTGCTCAGGTTTGAGAAGTTGGTCGGTGTCATTCAAGACCCACCGGTTGGATCCGTTTTCCAGATTCCCCTTCGGGGTATTCGCGTTGGCCGACCGAAGCGCGGCCCTCACTTCCTCCAAACCGATCCCGTAATGCGCCAGGGCGTTGGGATTCAAGTCCACACGAACCGCGGGCTTCGCTCCCCCGTTGATGCGAACCAGGCCTACCCCTGGGACTTGGGATATCTTTTGTGCCAGGAAGGAATCACACAGATCGTAAAGACGGCCCCTTGGAACCGATTCCGACGACAGGTCTATATCTAGAATGTCAACTTCGGCGGGATTAATCCTGCGGTAAGTCGGCAGGTTTGGAAGTCCGGAAGGCAGTTGTCCTGCGGCGCCATTTATGGCTGCCTGTACGTCGCGGGAAGCTGCGTTAATGTCCCGATCCAAATCGAATTGAAGAACGATCCCTGAAGCTCCAAGCTGGCTCGTGGACGTCATCTGCGTGACGCCCGCGATCCGCCCGAATTGCCGTTCCAGCGGCGTGGCCACGGATGAGGCCATCGTTTCCGGACTCGCCCCAGGAAGGCCGGCCCGAACAAAGAGTGTCGGGAAATCCACACGGGGCAGGGCCGCCACTGGTAGAAAGTAAAAACCCGCGCCACCGGCAAGCAGGATCGCGATGCTCAACAACGACGTGGCGATGGGCCGTTTTATGAATGGCGCGGAGAAATGCATCGTTTTCCCTTTAGCCCGTCAGTCCGGTTACCAATCTTATGTCACCACTCACCCTTCCCAGACTTCATTTATAGTAATCCTAATCGATCGTCCTGAAAGTATCCTGAAGATTTTGTCTGAGCCCATACCCTCAAAAACCCACCCTGGAGCGATATTCTCCGCTTAATATGCCGAAGCTTGCAGGCCCAAAGCTCGAGCGGTCACATCCGTATATTTCAGTCCTCCGCCGGTATTAAACAATACGACACGGTCCTTGGCGGTGAGGAACCCCGTGGCGAGCAGGTGATCGTACGCGGCAGTCGCGGTGGCTCCTTCGGGCGAGAGGAATACGCCTTCATTCTTCCCCCAATCCTTGAGCGACGCCAGGATCTGCTCATCGGACAGAGCGAGGGCCACGCCGCCGGACTCCCGCAGGATTTCGAGCATAATGGAATCCCCGTAGGGTTTCGGCACGCGAAGGCCGGCCGCAAACGTAGCGGCGTTTTGCCACATCTTGCTCACGCTCGCGCCCTGCTCAAAGGCGCGGACCACCGGCGCGCATCCGGAGGACTGCACCGCGATCATGCGCGGCCGCTTCCCGGGGTGCACCCAGCCGAGTTCTTCCATCTCCAGGAAAGCTTTCCACATTCCAATTAATCCTACCCCGCCTCCTGTGGGATAGAAAACCGCATCGGGATATTCCCAACCAAGCTGCTCCACCAATTCATAGCCCATCGTCTTCTTGCCTTCGACGCGGAAGGGCTCTTTAAGTGTGGAGATGTCGAACCAGCCTTCTTTCTCCTTGCGTTCTGCCACGATGCGTCCGCAGTCGGAGATGAGCCCGTCAACGAGCGTGACTTTCGCGCCGTAGACTGTCGCCTCAACGAAATTGGCAAAGGGCACGTCTTTCGGCATGAAGATGTGAGCTTCAATCCCCGCGGCGGCGGCGTAAGCCGCTAGAGCTCCTGCTGCATTCCCAGCCGATGGCACGGCCAGTTTCTTCAGGCCGTAATGGCGCGCCATGGTGACGGCCAGTGCGAGTCCGCGCGCCTTAAAAGTCGAGGTCGGGTTGGCGCCCTCCTCCTTCAGAAAGACATTCGGGAAGCGGCGGCTTTGAAGCATCGGTGTCCAACCCTCGCCAAGCGTGACCGGCTTGGCATCCGGCAGGACCAGACTGTAGCGCCACATGCCCGCCCAGGGTACAGAAGCGGCATACTGCGCGATTTTGTCGCGCACGGCCGTCCCACGCAGTGGCCGCAAGTCGTACCGGACATACAGCGAGCCAGAACAATCCGGGCAAAGCGTCTGCGGGGTTTGCGCGGAAACAGTTTTTCTGCAACGCGAGCACTCTAAATTCAAGATAGTTGGCATGCGCGAAAGATATCAGAGAGCGCGAACTACAAACAACCTTCAGAAGAGAAGTGGCCACCGCAATAATCCCTGAGATACTATCTGGACTCGCAAGAATGCCGGCCTATAACGTCTTGGGGAAAATTCCACCAGGACTAAAGCTGCCCTCATGGCGCCTGACACGACAAGAGCTTCAAGCCGGAAGTCTAAACCCGGCGCATATTTCGGTATTCCCCTTCCGCTTTGGGTGATTGTGTTTTTGGCTGGGGGCCTGCTGATTGGCGTGCGATTCGCCGGGAATCATGCGGCCTTGGTGATCTACACGAGCGGCACGTATTTCCCCAAGGCCGTTGTGACGTTTGCAACGCTCATCATCTTTGCGCTGCTTTCCGGAGCAACAGCCAAGCTGGTGCTGCACAACCGGCAAGGCGCCGGGCGCCTGTTCGGGTCACTCCTGGCTGCCTACGTTGTTCTGGGATTCGCCTCTCTGGTTTACGTCACGTTGTGGATCCCGATCCTCACCAAATTGCCGTTTGCCGCTCCCGGCGCGCCAATCCTGGGGGCCGGCCAATGGCTTCAGCAAGTGGGACATTCCTTCTCCACACTTCTCTCGGAGCAACCCCTCATTCAAGCGCTGGTCATCGCCGTAATCATCGGCTACACGGCAGCCGTCCTTCCAAGTCTCCGTACCGTGGCGCGCGGTCTGATTCTTGGCAGCCAAGCCACGCTCTGGTTGTTCCAGAAACTTCTTTGGTATTACCCGGTGATGATCGGCTGTCTGGCCGTCGGCATCCCCATGAAGTTTGGAGTTAAGGGCATGGCAGCATACGGCCAAACCACGCTTTGGGTGGGCATTGTAACGGTGAGTTGGTCCGTCATCCTCGCCGCTTTCGTGAAGTTGACGTCGAAGCGCTCCTGGAAGCAGATCGCGTCGTATTACGCGTCAGTGTGGCCCACAGGATTCGGCACGGGAGGGTCCTACGAAACTTTGGCGATGAATCTTGTTTCCGCCGAATCCGAACTGGGATTGCCCCGTGAGATGGCGGAAGTTTCCATCGTTTTCGGCACGGTGATGAACAAAAGCTGCGCCACCATTTCCGTGATGCTCGTTACCATATCCGTGGCCCGGCTGCTCAATTTCCCGATTTCACTGGCAGAGATCCTCACGCTGATTCCGCCAGTGCTCCTTCTGGGATTGGAATCGCCTGGCATCCCGGGAGGCGCGGCATTTTTTATGTCGCCGATCGTAGCGGTGCTGCTGCACGTGCGCGACGTTGATACTTTCGTCGCAACCTTTGTGACCATGTATACCGGTCTCATTCCAATGTTCTCTACCGCTGGCAACACCACCAACAACGGCCTTGTGGGCGCGTTGCTGAACGATCGCCTTTACAATGGTCTGTGGACACAAGATCCAGTGTCGACGAAAATTCAAAACACTTCGGAACCGTTCACGAATCAAAGCGGGCCGCTGAGCCTTTCCAGGATGACCGGATGGATTCTTATGGCGCTGGGAGCATGGATGATTGTCTCGCCTCAGGCGCTGTTGGGTCTCGACCAGCTGAAATGGATGTACAAGTACGCGTTTCCAGGCGAAGTTGCGCTCGGCGCAATGGTGATGACCTTTTCTTTCTATTTACTGACCCTCGTTGGAGCCGCAGACCCACTTGGCGCAGCTGCGGAGATAAGCGCGACACGACCAGAGTCTTCCACTACATCCAAGAAATGAATCATGCCCTCTCCGTCCCGAAGAACACGGGACGGACAGGCCTCTACAAAAACCGCAACTCAAACAAGCAGTTGGTTTTGTAGTGGTCGCCCGATTTTAGGGCGGGCAGCTTTTCGCTGAATCCACCATTCAAACTGATCCATCACCGGCGGGAAGCGTGATTGATTCCCGAAGACGGCACGCGTATCATGGAAGGCTAATGCACCCAAATAGAACAGATCGCCCCACACGCCTCTTCCCTGCTTGCAAGCGCATCCTGCTTGCCGCGCTCTTTGTTTCCCTGCTTGCGCCCGCTATGTTTGCCGCCGACCAGGAGATCTTTCCGCTCTCGCAAGTGCGGCCGGGAATGAAGGGCGAGGCTTACACGATATTCGCCGGGGACCAGATTGAGAAATTCGATCTGGTTGTGATTGGAGTGATGCCGAATTTTCTGGCCCCGAAGGAATCGATCATCCTCGTGCAGCTCGTTGGCCCCAAAGTGGAGCACACAGGCGTGGTGGCGGGGATGAGCGGCAGCCCGGTCTATTTTGACGGGAAGCTCGCCGGGGCGCTGTCCCTTAAGCTCGGCGCATTCGCCAAGGAGCCGTTGGCCGGAGTCACGCCGATTGAAAATATTTTGAGCTTGCCGAAGGGCCAGCCCGGCACGATCCGCGCCGAGGCAATTCCTGGCGCGACGGCCCCTGCTCAACAAACTCAGGCGCGATTCGAGATCCCATCGGACTGGGCTTCGCGGGCCGGCGTCTCGGGCGGAAGTTTTCTGACGCCGATCGATTCCCCGCTCGTATTTTCCGGCTTCAGCGGCGTGGCCATCCGGCAATTCGAGAATGAGTTTGCGGCGTACGGCATGGCGGCAGCGCAGGGCGGCAGCATTGACGCGCGGCCCGACGACGGAAACATTCATCCCGGAGACATGGTGACCGCCGTGCTCCTCGAAGGAGATATGTCGCTGGGGGCGTCGTGCACGGTCACAACCATCGTGGACGGGCGCGTGTATGTATGCGGGCACCCGCTGTTTGGATTCGGCTCGGTTCAAATGCCCATGGCCCGGGCGCGCGTGCTGACCACACTCAGCTCCGATCTGGAATCGACGAAAATTGTAAATGTCGGCGGTACGATCGGCTCTTTCAGCCAGGATCGCGTCACCGCTGTCGTGGGCAGTCTGGGCGCCGCGCCGAAATTGATCCCCATTGACATGACAGTTGCGACGCCGGACGGTGACAAACATCTCTCCTTCCGCATGATGTCGAATCCGAAGCTCACTCCGATATTGATGGGCATCGCGACGCTAAACGGCTTGATCCAGAGCAGCGTCTACGGCGAAGGAACCACTCTGCACTTGACGGGAGGAATCGACATCACCGGCCACTCCAGCGTGACGCTCGATAATCTTTTCCCGCCGATCGATTCGTTCATACCGGACGGGTTGCCGGTCTCGAGCGCGGTGCAAAACATCTTTCAAAGAATTTTCTCGAACCAGTACGAAACGGCGAACATCGAGCGCGTAACGCTGCGCATGGAATCCATGCCGGAACGCCGCCAGGCGACGATCGAGGGCGCGTGGCTGGATAAATCCGAGGCCGAGCCGGGCGATATAGTGACCGTGCGCGTGCAATTGCGGCCCTATCGCGGCTCGCCTGTGATTCGCGATGTGCGCATCGCCATTCCCCCGCAAGCGCCGCGCGGCACATCCATGCAAATTCTGGCCAGCGATTCTTCCACCCTGAATCGCATGAGCATCGTCTCCGGTTCGCAGACGCGCCTGGACAACCTGGAACAACTCATCTCGGTGTTGAACCGCGAACGGAGAAACAACCGGCTGTACGTGACGCTGCTCGGATCTTCGCCGACCATGGTGGTGCAGGACAAAGTGATGCCGAACGTGCCCGCGTCCCAGATCAATCTTCTTGACCAGCGCGGCGGCCCGGCGAGCTCTCTGGTCATTCGGGAATCGGCTGCGGGTGAATGGTCTCTGCCGCTCGATCAGATCGTTCAGGGATCCACAACCATTACGATTCAAATCAAGTAAGCGGCAGGCTGGAGCGCGTCGCCCGCTCCTCTGAGGAATCTTATGCGCAATGGATTTTCAAACGCCCGCGATCCGCGCGGCGCAAGAACCGCCGGCCTTGCTCGCCCGGGCAGGTTCATCCTTTTCGCCACAGCCCTGCTCGCTATTGCCGCGCCTGCCCTTGCCGAACACACTCGCTGGTGGCGGCAGACCACGTTTGAAGAGTTTGACAAAGGAACTGCCAAAGGCGTCGCGCTGCGCAGCGACGGCAAAATGTTTCTCGCCCCGCGCTTCGCCGAATTCGCGGACGCCAACCTCGCCTACCTCCTTCAGATTCGGGCCGATTCCAAGGGAAATCTGTACGCGGCAGGCGGCTCAAACGCGAAAGTGCTGAGAATCGACGCGAGCGGCAAATCGACAAGCGTATTTGAATCCTCCGAGTTGGCGGCCCAGGCGCTCGCCATCGATGCCGCCGGGAACCTTTTCGTCGGAACGTCGCCAGACGGAAAAGTCTACAAAGTGACGCCCGGCGGACAGTCCTCCGTCTTCTTCGATCCGAAGACTAAATACATCTGGGACCTGGCCGTGGACAAGGACGGAACGGTCTACGTCGCAACCGGCGATACCGGCAAGATTTTTTCCGTTGCGCCGGATGGCAAAGGGCAGGTTTTTTATTCCAGCGAGGAAACTCATATTCGATCGCTGGCATTCGATGGAAATGCAAACGTGCTGGCAGGGACGGAGCCAAGCGGGCGGGTTCTGCGCATCCCCAAGGCCGCCGCGAACCGCCGCGCCTTTGTCCTCTACGAAACCTCTAAGAAGGAAATCACCACGCTCCTCGAGGCCGCCAACGGAGATCTGTATGTCGCCGCAGTAGGCGAAAAAACAACGCCCGCGCCTGCGCCGCCACGCCCCGTCACCGCGGACAACAACACCGTGACCTCGAATTTTGCGATTTCGCTTGGCCCGGCGGCAAACCAGGCTGGAGCGTTTCCGCAGCCGCAGCCCATCCCCTTTACGCCGCTCTTCACCGTAAATTCCAGTTCGGTGTATCGCATCGCTGCGGATGGTTCTCCCGAAGAACTTTGGAGCGCCCGGGACGACGTTGTTTACTCGATGGGTCTTTTACCAGGCGGGAAACTGCTTCTCGGCACCGGAAATGACGGCGCGGTTCTGGAACTCGAAGGCAATCGTGTTTTCTCGAAACTCGTCAAAGCCTCCTCGCGCCAGGTCACTTCGATTGCCGCCGGCCCCGGCGGCAAGCTGTTTCTCGCCGCCGCTAATCCGGGAAAGATTTTCGCTCTGGGACCCGAAAACGAATCCGAAGGTACCTACGAATCGCAGCCGTTTGACGCTCACATTTTTTCGCGCTGGGGCCGCACCGTGTGGTGGGGCGAAAATATCGGCGCAGCAAATAACCCCGGCGCAGCTCGCGTCACGATCTACGCCCGTTCAGGCAATACCTCGGATCCCGATTCCAATTGGAGCGATTGGGCGGGCCCGTACGCAAATCCTTCCGGAGACAAACTCGATTGCCCCGCCGCGCGCTTCGTTCAGTGGAAAGCCGTCCTGCGAGGCGGCGCCGGCAGCCCGGCGCCCTCGATCGATTGGTTCAGCATCGCCTATTTGCCCAAAAATATCGCGCCCGTAGTGACCGCGATCGCGTTGCAGGATCCCGGCGTGCGCGTCCAGGGGATTTCCTTGCCGGCAGGGGGCGCAGGGCCGCAAACTCCCGCGCAGATTCGCATGCCGCAGCCGCCCCCGTCCGCGTCGTCTGCAAATTCTGCTTTCTCTGTTAACACGATTTCAAATCTCGGGCCATCGTCAGGCCCGGCGCATTTCGATCCTGTCCCGCAAGGCTTCTCGCAAAAAGGTTATCAGTCCGTTTTGTGGACCGCTGACGATGCCAATGACGACCAACTCGAGTTTGCGGTTTATTTTCGCGGTGAAAATGAAACCTCATGGAAGCTGCTGAAGGACAAACTGGACACGCGGTTTTATTCGTGGGACACAACGTCGCTGCCTGACGGCGCCTATTACCTTAAGATCGTCGTCAGTGACGGTCTGTCTAACCCCAATGGCGAAGGGCTGTCTTCCGAGCGCGAATCCGACCGCTTCGTCGTGGATAACACGCCGCCGTCGATCGCTCAGCTCACTGCGGATTCCGTGAGCGCCGGTGTGCGTGTCCGTTTTCAAGCCAGCGCCGCGGTGAGCTTTATCACGCGCGCGCAATACAGCCTGGATGCGGGAGATTGGACGCTGGTCTTCCCGGCGGGAGGCCTGAGCGACGCCCCTCGCGAAAATTACGATTTCCAATTGCAGAAAGTTTCTCCGGGCGAGCACACGGTCACAGTTCGCGTGTACGACCAGTTTGAAAATGTCTCCAGCGCCAAGACCACGGTCCGAATTTCCTCCAGCGGAAATTGAACCTGTAGCGCAGGCTTCAGCCTGTGTTCCTTGAAATTGTGGAACTAGAAACCCTGCGTACCAGAGCCCGTGCGGCCATTGCCGAATCTTTGTAGGGCAAGGCTCTAGCCGTGCCGCAAGGATTACCCAACGGATGAGGCTTTAGCCTCTGGCTTGTTCGAGATCGATTTGGATCGCGCCCCTCATCATTCTGCGTTCTCTATCGGGCGGCAATCAGAAAACAAACAGGCTGAGGCCTGTTCCACTAAAGGCGCTTAACTCGCCCAGCGTTCCCGCAACAACGCCCTGGCTTCGTACCGCTCGATGTGCAACCCGATTCCCGACAGCCCTCCCGGGGCGGAGCTCGGCGTGACGTGGACCACGCGTGCAATGCACTTCATATCGCTCGCCAGCTTTCCAGTCAGCTCTTGCGGCATGCAAAGCGACACTTCCAACGGGGTCCCGACTTTTAACGGAATATCTGTCAAAAAATACATGCCGCGTTGCGATAGGTTCTCCGATTGCGCCGATTGCTCCTTCGCTTCCGGATGATTGAGCACTCGGAATCGCAGGGGCACACAGATATTCACGCGCGAATCAAGACGTCGTTCAGGTGAATTCATGGTTTCCTCCCCGCGCGCTGGTTTGATTGCGCGCGGTTATCAACGTACGAAGGGGGTGAAACCGATTCTAGCGCGCAGCGAAATGGAAGCAAGGCAAATGCGTATCTTTCGCGAGACATGGACCATGCCGGGACAAGTTGTGCCATAATGCGCCTTTCCCAAGAGTTTCCTCATTGACCGCATCCGACACTTCGCCTTTCGCGGGACCCAGCCTCCAGGCGATTCAGGAGGCGCACCGCCGCATCGCTCCTCATATCGAGGAAACGCAGGTGATGATTTCCTACCCGCTCGATCAGCTTGCGGGCGCGCTGTTGTATTTCAAGTGCGAAAATTTGCAGCTGTCCGGCTCGTTCAAGATTCGCGGCGCGGCAAACGCGGTTTTTTCGCTGAGCGAAGCCGAGGCGGCGCGAGGAGTGGTGACTCACTCGTCGGGGAATCACGGCGCCGCGCTGGCGCTGGCGGCGCAGATGCGCGGCATCCGCGCCTGGGTGGTGATGCCGCGCAACGCCCCACAGGTAAAAATCCGCGCCGTCGAAGCCTACGGCGCGGACATTTCGTTTTGCGAGCCGACGCTTGCGGCGCGCGAAGCCGCCGCCGCGGAACTGCTGCGCTCCACGGGCGGAACGCTCATCCATCCCTACGACGACGACCGCGTGATCGCTGGACAGGGCACGGCGGCGCTCGAATTTCTTGAGGAAATACCCGACCTGGACGTCATTTGCGCGCCGGTCTCGGGCGGAGGGTTGCTTTCCGGTACGGCCATCGCGGCGAAATCCCTGCGCCCCGAAATCGTGGTGATCGGCTGTGAACCGGCCAACGCCGACGACGCGGCCAGGTCGCTCGCTTCCGGCAAGCTCGAACCGGGGTCGGAGAAGTTCACCATCGCCGACGGCCTGCGGGCGACACTATCGCCGCGCACCTTCGCGATTTTGCGGGAACGCGTCGACCGCATCCAGTTGGTTACTGAAGAGGAAATGATCCACTCGATGCATTTGATCACCGAGCACCTGCGCAGCATGGTCGAACCGTCCGGCGCCGTTGCCGCCTCCCCCGCCCTTCACCGCCAGATCGAAGGCGAAGACCTCCGCATCGGCATCATCCTCTCCGGAGGAAACCTGGACCCGGACGTCCTCCCCGGCCAGTAGGGGAAAACATGTGACTGGTGAACGATGATCGGCGACTGTTGACCCGTGATTCGTAAGTCGCGCAGACCCTGCCTGCCTACTGAGCCCAAGCGCCGAATTCCAAGCCATTTGCACCTCTACTTTACGTTAACCGTGACGGTCGTCGACGTGGCGCTTCCGCCCGTCGGCGTCGCAGTGACGGTTAAAGTATACGCTCCAGTCGTAGTGCCGGGGTTCCCGCCACCACCTCCACCGCCGCCTCCGCCTCCGCCGCTGCAACTGACTCCCGCCGCCACAACCACGGCCAGCAAGACCATCAGCGGAACCAATCCCCAGCGCCGCTGCCTCGGAACGCTCAAGAGGATGAGCAGGCAGACCAGAGAGATCCCCGCAGCTGCCAGGGGCCAGTTGCGGCGGGACGAAGGGTTCGATGGCCGGAACACAGCGACCGACGGGGCCATCGTAAAGCAAGTCATCGTCGCGTTGCCTGTTGTAGACGCCGCGCTCAGCGTGATCGTGTTCGGCGAGGTGAAATTCAAGTCCGGTGGGCCGAATGTGCACGTTGGCACGTCGACCGCCCCTGCAGGCGCGCCGCTCAGCGAATAGCCCAGAGCAACCGTCCCTGCAAAGCCGTTCGCCCCCGTCACCGTGATGAGGCAAGTTCCGGAACCGCCGGGCGATGAAATGTTAATTGTCGCGGAACTGCACCCTGGCGTTGCATTAACGCCCGGAGTACCCACGTTGATCAATACCCCTTGAAAAGAGCAGGGGGACGCCCCCGCGCAGGACGTGAGGTAATTGGCGACATTGCTGACGACGGCGGGGGTATATACGGCCGTGACGGTCAATGTTGCGGAGGGCGTAAAGGAATACGTCGCGGTCGCTGCGACGTACCCGGTAACGTCAGTAGTGGGTGTTACAGGGATCGGGCTAGGGTTAATCGGCGTGCCCGTAATGGAACTTATGAAATTCACCGTGCCCGTGGGTGGATTGCCTAGACTACCTCCCGAAGGGTTGTTTGAAGTCGCAGTACCCACGAACGCAGTTAACGTCACCGGAGTCGCCACCGGAACCGTGGTGCCGTTGGAGGGCTGCGTGATTTGCGTTGTTGTGGGAGCTGCCGCCACGGGGAAGCTCAGCCCGGCAGTCGGCGCAGCCATCGGGCTATAACTCGCATCGCCATTGTATTTTACTGAGAAGCTATGCGGTCCCACTGCGAAGAAGGGCGTCTGATCCTCCGTATACCCTTCCGTGTTGAGGGCGTAAAGGCTAGTTAACTGGCCGTTTGGATCTATCACCCCGGCGACACCCTCGTCGAACAAAGTTACATTCCCTGAGGCAGTTTCCTGGCCAGAGGCGGCGCCAAATACGTCTGCACGAAGCAGGACGAGATCGCCATAAAACGCAGACGTGGCCGTCGTGCATGAGTAAGACAGCGCCCCTGCTGCCGTCACAGTTTCCAAAACTTGCCCTACTTGTGCACCGGTAAAAGGATTTATGACAATGACACAAGGAGACGCCGTGCTTCCTTCGGGGTTGACCGTCACGGAAATCGGGTTAGTCGAGAAACTCGAACCGAACGTGCCGTCACCGGAATAATGCGCCACAACGTTATAGACGCCACCAACTAAATATGTTGTGGAAAAGTTCTGCCCGACTGTAGTGCCGTTGGTCAGGGGGTAGAGGTCGGCGTTGGACAGCGAATAGTTGTTTGACGTAAACAGGTCAACACCGCCCGTGTTGCAACCCGCCAGACCGCAACTTGGATTCCCAGCGGGAAACGTGCCCACCAGCGAGACATCCTCGACAACGTTCGGCGCCAGAGGATCAACAAAGCTGCCAGATGGCGGCGGGTTCGGCGGGGACGTCTCTGTCACCGGAATGGGTGTGCCGCTGACTGTCCCGTTCACCGTCACGTTCACAAAAACTTGTTGGCCGTGAGTTATCGAAATCGGACCGGAACACGAAGCCAAGTTGGTTGTCGTCAACGAAAGGCATAGAGTAGGCGTCGTCGGTGTAAAAGGACCCGCAGTCGGCCAGTTGCTGACAAGATTGAACGCGTTGACAGAACCGAGCCCGGTAGCCAGGTCAAGGCCAGGGGCGGTGTTCCAGGCAATATTACCGGTCAAAGTCCCGGTGTTCACATTGAAGGCTTCCAAAACTCCAAACGCATTGGCAGAGGTAGAAGGATTGCTGCAACCGAAGCTTCCCCCGGCGCAGGGGACCGAATTGTTGCCCTTAGTTATGTCGTTGAAAGTGGCAGGTTGATTAGCGGCCAAATTATACAGGACGTAATTGGCATTTCCCTGCCCGCCACTCACACTAGGATTATTCACGGCCATGTTCTGATTGACCAGGGCCATCATTCCGGCAAAGGTGGGCGCCGCCGAGGAAGTTCCCCCGATCCCGATGAAATCGAAAAAATTGGGAGTGCTGAGGTCACATGGCGCATCCCCCTGATTTTGGTCCGCCTCGCAGACAATATAAAAACTATTGCTGATAAAACCGTCGGCAGCGAAGAGTGAGACGTCCGGGATATCGCGCGCCAGATCATTCGCCACCGTAAGGCCAGACCCCGAAGCGACCGTCTGCCAGGATGGTTTCGGGTAGAAATAGCAGAAGTTGCTGCTGTCCAGGGCAGCGCAATTACTTTGACCTCCGCTGCCGGCAAAGATCCCTCCACTTGTAGGCCCGCAGCTGGTGGAAATCGCGCCCGTGAAGTTTTGCGCGCAAGAATCATTCCATGTGGTTTCCGGGATGTATTGCAGGGCGGAGACATCGATTATTCCGTCGACGGTTGCGTTTGCTCCCCCCCAGTACGTGGATTGATAATTCGCGGCGGTAATATCAAAATCGGTGCCGCCCACTGCAACGTTGAACGGAGTGGAAGCAATTCCGTTGACTGCCGG
>Ga0210409_10000782_pt1 | contig 46459 bp, 43 predicted proteins | sample IncBWH17MmetaG_FD_161649 | JGI IMG/M metagenome (GOLD analysis project Ga0210409, IMG submission 161649) | Forest soil microbial communities from Barre Woods Harvard Forest LTER site, Petersham, Massachusetts, United States - Inc-BW-H-17-M | ecosystem: Environmental > Terrestrial > Soil >... | reverse complement strand
GTAACTGGAAATCACCCCCGGCACGGTGTCGCTGGCGGCATAACCGTTGCTGCCGCCGACGGCGTTGACCGCCGTCACCGCCAGCCAGCCGGTTTGCAGATCGCCATACAAATTCGGCAGGCTGGCGTTCAGATTCGGTTGCGCCGCACTGTCATTGCCGGTAGACCAGATAAACAAACTCTTCTGCGCCACATAAGGTTGATACAAGGCGTGCAAGGCAAGCGCCTGGCCGACCGAAGCGCCGACCGCACTGATGCCGTTGGATTGATTAAAAATCCGCGCACCCTTGGCGAACAGATCCTGGTACATCTGATTATTGAACAGCAAGCTATTGCCGGTGGTGCCGGACGCTGCCGCTTGTATGAATACGCCGGGGGCGATACCCAAGGTATTGCCAGCCAATATTTCCGTCACCTCCGTGCCGTGCGTATTACCGTTGGCGCCGTCGGGACTATAAACCGTTTTACTGATGCGCCCGGCGAATTGGGGATCGCTGACATTGAAATCGGTATCGACCACGCCAACCGTGACCCCGGCTCCGGTCAGCCCCTGTGCTCGGGCAGCTTTGACATTGCTTGGATCAAGTACATTCAACAGCGCCGGTGGCGGTGTTACCGCACTGCCGCTGCTAGAGGCAGGCGGCGTAGTTGAGGCCGGTGGCGTGGTTGGCACCGCGGACGCCGGCGGACTGGCACTGCTGCTACCGCCACCGCCCCCGCCGCAACCTGAAATCACGGCCGAGACAGCCATGGCAATCATCGATAACGAATATCGAGCAGACAGTTCCTTGTTCATGACATCCTCAGAATATTTGCTTCTATCATTGGCCTGACAGGCCATCCGTTTACTGTATTAACGGACGTCGTCGGGCTTTCTTGAACGGCAAATTACGAGTGTGTCGGGAGCTGTCTCTGTATATTTTTACTTCACGAAAACTGAATTCCAGCAGCTGCAAAACATCTGCAAAATCGCTGCAAAACTGCTGCACAACAGTTGCTAAAGCGCGATGCCCCGCATCACCAGGCCAACCCAATGCGAAGTCGATTCGTCCACGCCGAATGATCTTTTTCCAGCAGCGTCGCCCTTGCCCAAGGATGAGTTGTAAACCAGTTTCTTCGCACGTCTCGCCAGCCTTTGCTTGATGCGCCCGGTTTGCTGGTCGCCATACGCAACGATCTCGTGGAACATGGATTTCAGCAGCGCATCATCGTACAGATCTTGTTCCAGCTGGCGCCAGATGTCGCACTCGTTCCAGCGCCGGAAACGCATATAGGTGGTATTCCATTTACCAAACTCGGCAGGCAGCTTGCGCCATATGGATTTACTGTCGATGATCCAAAGCACAGCGTCGATAAACAAGCGGTTATCCCGGCCTTTTGCGCCAGGATCGCCCTGTTTGCCTATCAATAAAGGCTCCAGTTTTTGCCATTGACTATCACGAAGTTTCATCTTTGATTTCCTGTCTGCAAATGACTAGATTGTCACCACATCAAACCAGTTCGGGGGTATCAAACAAAGCCATGTCTGCACTGCACATGAGCTTTTCTATATCGATCAAAATCAGCATGCGTTGTTCCACCGTACCGAGGCCGCTGAGATATTCGGCCGACAAGGCGGCGCCAAACTCAGGCGGCGGTTTGATTTCGTCGCGCCCCAAAGTCAGCACATCGGATACGCCGTCAACCAATATGCCGACCACACGTTCAGCGATGTTCAAAATGATCACGACTGTCTGATGGTTGTATTGGATATTTTCGAGGCGGAACTTGATACGCAGATCGACGATAGGCACGATGATGCCGCGCAGATTGGTCACGCCTTTGATGAATTCCGGCGCGTGGGCAATCCGGGTCACGGCTTCGTAGTCGCGGATTTCCTGCACCTTCAGAATATCGATGCCATATTCTTCGCTACCCAGTGTGAACACCAGGAATTTCTGTCCCTCTGACTCATCATGCCCTGCCAGAGTCTTATTGTGATCATTGACCATTCCATTCTCTCTCTTCATCAAGATTTTTATGCTGCATCAGTCACGCAGCAGCTCAGGCTGCCGCCAGCAACGGCGCTTTCTCGCGGTTGGCGCGCTGTAACGCTGCCACGTCGACAATCAGCGCAACGCTGCCGTCGCCAAGAATGGTGGCGGCAGAAATGCCCGGGACTTTGCGATAATTTGTTTCCAGGTTTTTCACCACTACCTGGTGCTGGCCGACCAACTGATCTACCAGCAAAGCGAAACGTTTTCCTTCACCGTGCAAAATCACCACGATGCCTTGGGTCGGATCGGTACGTGCATCGGCGACGCTGAATACACGATGCAACTCGGTCAGCGGCAGATATTCGCCACGCACATGCAGCACCTGTTCCTCATTGCTGACGGAATGAATATCTTCAGCGCGTGGCTGCAAGGATTCGATCACATAGTTCAGGGGCAGGATGTAGACTTCGTTGCCGACCTTGACCGACATGCCATCCAGAATCGCCAGCGTCAACGGCAATACAATCTTGGTAGTAGTGCCATTGCCCTGACGCGAAGCGATCTCGACATGGCCGCCCATTTCCTGGATATTGCGCTTGACCACATCCATGCCGACGCCGCGCCCGGAGACATCGGTAATCTTTTCCGCGGTAGAAAAACCGGGAGCAAAAATCAGTTGCCAGACTTCGTCGTCGCTGATCGTGTCGCTGATGGCCATCCCTTGCTGAATCGCTTTTGCCAGAATTTTTTCCCGATTCAAACCGGCGCCGTCATCGCTCACTTCAATCACGATATTGCCGCCCTGATGCTGGGCCGACAACAGCAACTGGCCGACCGGATCCTTACCGGCAGCAATACGCTGCTCCGATTTTTCGATGCCGTGGTCAAGGCTGTTACGCACCAGATGCGTCAGGGGGTCGATGATCCTTTCGATCAGGCTCTTGTCCAGCTCGGTAGCTTTACCAAAGGTCACCAATTGCACCTGCTTGCCAAGCTTGTCGGTCAGATCCCGGACCAGGCGCGGAAAGCGGCTGAATACATAATCCATTTGCATCATGCGGATCGACATCACCGATTCCTGCAAATCGCGGGCGTTGCGTTCAAGTTGTCCCATGCCGTTCAACAGGCGCTCATGCAACACCGGATCCAGCGTCGCCGCGGTCTGCGCCAGCATCGACTGGGTGATCACCAGCTCGCCGACCAGATTGATGATCTGGTCGACCTTTTCCACATCGACCCGGATCGAGCTGGACTCTTTGGGCGCCGCTGCTGCGGCCGGACTGGCTGCAGTTACGACAGCCTTCGGCGCTGCCGATGTTGCCGATACCGCCGCAATCGGGATCACCTTTGCCGGTTCTGCCGATTCTGCTGCCACCGCCGGCATCGGTTCGACCAGGTCGATCGATGCGATTTCCGCTTGCGCCGCTGCCGCCGGCACTGCAGATTCCTGCACGATCTCGATCTGATCGAGATCGATAATGAAGCAGCACACGGCGATGATATCGTCTGCCTGGCAGCTGGTTTCCAGCCACAGGGTCAAACTGTCTTCGGTGTGCGTCTGCGCTGCCACCTCGCCCAGATTCGCCAGCTCCGCGCTCAACAACTTGCGATCGCTCTCGGATACTTTCGAAAATCGCACCCGTAGTTGCGCGCTGCCGGCGGCGCTCGCGGATGGCGGCGCAGCCACCGGTACGGCGACGGCAACCGGCACCTTTGCTACAGCCGCCTTGTTGCCAGCAGCGGGGCCGGCGCTTTCTTCCTGCGCCAATTGTTGCAATATCGCGCAAATCCGCGCGACCATTTCAGGATCAGGTTCTGCACCGGCCCGATAAGCACTTATCTGTTCTTGTAGCACGTCTTTGGTTTCCAAAAATGCGTCGATCATTTCCTTGCGCAGTCGTATTTCCTGATGACGAGCACGGTCCAGTAAATTTTCCAAAAGATGGGTAGTGTCGGTCAACGCCGTAAAACCGAAGGTGGCGGCGCCGCCTTTGATCGAATGCGCCGCGCGAAATATGGCGTTCAGATGTTCGCTGTCGGGCGCATCCATATCCAGCCCCAGCAGCAACTGTTCCATTTCGGCCAGCAGTTCATCCGCCTCTTCAAAGAAGGTCTGGTAAAACTCGGTGATATCCATATCGTTTGTGATCTCCTTACTGCGCTCTTTGATTGTTTGGCCCGCTACTGCACTCGGATGGCAAAGATCCTTGCCAAGCCATCGTCGCTATCCTGCATCCAGTAAACTGGCAACCACTTCCAGCAAGGTTGCAGGTTCTATCGGTTTTCTCAGCCAACCGCTGGCGCCAGCTGCCCGCGCATCGGCCTTTTCGGTATCGCTGGCTTCTGTGGTGAGCACCAGGATCGGTGTCTCGGCATGGCTTGCCAACTGCCGCAACTCGCGAATCAACTGGTGGCCGCCCATGGTCGGCATATTCCAGTCGGTCAGCACCAGGTCGATCGCTGCTGTGCGTGCATGCTGCATCGCGGCCGCACCGTCTTCTGCCAGCAGAACCTGATAGACATCTCCCGCCAGAGTCGCAGCAATCAGCTTGCGCATTACCGCCGAATCGTCCACCACCAGTATTGTTCTAGTCGTCATATCGGTTTCTGCTCATGGCTTTTTTGCTGTGGCGCCTGGCGGCGGCTTAAGCGCTTCCTGCCGCAACTGGCTGGCGCTATCCTTCTGCCCATCTAGCTTGGCGCCGGCATTGCTGCCGCTGGCGTTTTCCTGTTCGATCTGCGCCTGCGCCCGGTGATTCAACACTACGATGCTGATGCGTCGATTGATCGGATCGAGCGGATCTTCCTTGTTCAAATCCATGGTCGAAGCCACGCCAATCACGCGCAACACCTTTTGCTCGGTCATGCCGCCGCTAATCAATTCGCGCCGCGAGGCGTTGGCACGGTCGGCCGACAACTCCCAGTTGCTGTAGTACTTCGACGCCAGCACATAGGGCGTGGCGTCGGTGTGCCCGGCCAGGGTGATCTTGTTAGGCAGCTCATTGAGCACCGGCCCAATCTCGCGCAAAATGGTGCTCATGTACGGCTGCACCTTGGCGCTGGAAATATCGAACATCGGCCGGTTACGGTTATCGACGATTTGAATCCGCAAACCTTCGCTGGTGATATCGATCAGCAACTGCGGCCGGAACTGCTTGAGCACCGGATTGGCGTCGATCACCTGTTCCAGCCGGCGCTTCAGCGAGCGCAGCTTTTCGCTATCGGCGGCGTCGGGATTGCTGCGCTTGTCTTCGCCGTCGACCTGGGTGAAATCGGTGCCGCCGCCGGGAATCACGCTGCTGCTGGTGCTGCTCTTTTCACCGCCGCTGATGGCAACTTTCAGCGGCATTTTGAAATACTCGGCAATCCCTTCCTTTTGCTTGGGCGAGGAAATCGACAGCAGCCACATCACCAGAAAGAACGCCATCATCGCCGTCATAAAGTCAGCGTAGGCGATCTTCCAGCTGCCGCCATGCGCCTGATGCTTGGCGGCGCTTACCCGCTTGACGACGATGCGCTGCTTATTAGTCTTGCTCATGCGGCCTCCGTCGCCATTCCGACCGAACCAGCAAAACTAGCGGCTCTTGACTTGGCGCACATGATCATCCAGTTCCGTGAACGAAGGGCGTTCGGTGGAATACAACACCTTGCGGCCGAATTCCACCGCCAGTTGCGGCGCATAACCGTTCAGGTTAGCCAGCAAAGTGACCTTGATGCACTGATACATTTTTACCGATTCCGCCACCTGATGTTCGATCAGCGTTGCCAGCGGCGAGACGAAGCCGTAGGCCAGCAAGATCCCCAGGAAAGTGCCGACCATCGCATGCGCAATCAGCTCACCCATTTCCGACGGCGGCAAGTTGGCGGAGGCCAGCGCATGCACCACTCCCATGACTGCCGCCACGATGCCGAATGCAGGCAAGGCGTCGCCAACCTTGGCCAGGCTGTGCGCCGGCACTTCAGCCTCGTGCTTATAGGTTTCTATTTCGTGATCCATCAGCGATTCGATTTCAAAGGCATCCATATTGCCGCTGACGATCAGGCGCAGATAGTCGGTCAGGAATTCAATCACGCGCGGATCATGCTGTACCAGCGGATACTGAGCAAAGATGGGGCTGTTCAAGGGATCGTCGATATCCCCTTCGAGCGCCAGCATGCCGTCTTTGCGGGCTTTCGCTAGCAATACGTAAAGCAGGGCCATCAACTCCATGTACAAGGCTTTATTGTGCTTGGAACTGCGCAGCAGTTTTGGTAATTCCTTAAGGGTGGCCATGATGGCCTTGCCATCGTTGCCGACCACAAAAGCGCCGACTCCGGCGCCGCCGATCATCAACAATTCGATCGGCTGAAACAACACGCCAAGGTGGCCGCCCATGATGGCGTAACCGCCAAACACGGAAGCTATAACAACGATATAGCCAACAAGAACTAGCACTTTTAATTCCCCTTGAAATGAATCTTATGCGGCCGTCCGGATCACCGTTCTCGCTACACTCAGGCGACGCCGCCTTTGGCATGGCTGGCAATCCGATGCGGCTGCAGCGGCGGCGGCATATAACCGTGGCCGGTATCGAGCTGCTGATCCGCGACATGCGAGGCACTCAGCTTGCGTGTCTTGCCGGCACGTGACGGCGGCCGGCACAAGACACAGACGAAACCGTTTTGCAAATCGTGGGCGTGCGCCACAAAGCGACCGTTGCAGCGGCTGCAAGTGCTTAGCTGCAGCATGCCGCTGTCGAAGAAACGGGTCAGGGTCCAGGCTCGTGTGAAATCCAGCACCGGCTTGCTGCCTTGCCGTTCGGCCTGCTCCAGATACAGCCGGTAACTCTTGACCACCGCAACAATCTGCTGGCCGTCGCCATGCGCCAGCATGAAGCGGTAGATGTTGTAGAACATCGATGAATGGATATTCGACAACCAGGTCATGAACCAGTCGGTGGAAAACGGCAGCAATCCCTTGGGTGGAGAAATGCCTTTGATTTCCTTGTACAGCTTGATCAGGCGATCGCGGCTCAAGGAGGTTTCCGCCTCCAGGAATTGCAGGCGCGCGCCGAGTTTGATCAGGTCGATGGCCAGTTGGATTTCCTGGGCTTCCAGGATCACGCTTTTGTTAGTAGCCACGATTGCCGGCTCCCAAGGTGAACACCGTTGCAGCAGTTGCGATGGTCCGCATGAATGATGTCATCGGATCCCCTCCAGCGGTTGTCCTGCCAGCAGGATCGAGGCGTGTGCCTGTTGCAAGGCGTTGTCTTTGTCGGCATGCGTCAGAGATGAAAGAATCGCGTGATCGTCAAACCGGAAGCGGCACAACAAAAGGCTGGATGCAGCCAGCTTTACCACTTGCGATAATGACAGATTACCTAGCAGCTCGGCCAGTTCCCGGCTCAATCCCATACGGAACATGGCTGTCGCTTTATCCTCGCGCAACAGACGTTGCGCCAGCAGTAGATATGACAGATTGACTTCGCTTATCTCGTTTACAAATCCATTACTGTCCATGCTTTTCCCCAGACTGAAACTACTTATGAGTGATAACGGCAATGTGTGAGCAATCTTTTAGTTTTTGTATTTTCAGAACTCATTTCATCAATATCCGCGAGTGCGAACGCGCGGCAGGCGTTGCGTGCCTAGGCGCGGCGACGCGACGTAGCGGCACTACGGCAAGGAGCTGCAACAACGGCATGCGACGCCTGCAGCCGTTCCCGAAGGGTTCTTGCCAGAAGAGGCGCTGGCCGCGTTGTGCTCCTTGCCAATAGCTCGCTATTGGACGCGTCGCACGCCTTGCCAGCACCTCTTCTGGCAAGAACATCTCACGGATGTTGATGAAATGAGTTCTATGCTGCTTCCAGGCAATTATGGGATGTTTCAAAAAGGAAATAAGTCGGTAAGGTTCTCGATATGAATGAAACTTTTGGCTGAATTGATGTAGGCATTGTTCCTACGTCAGCACCGCATTGCACGGCAGCCAGGAGAGTGGAGATAAAATAGCAGAGTGATACAGCCGGAACAGCGCTGGAACGGCCGCTGCTGCGGTAACGCAGTGGTCACACAACGTTCACGCAACGTTCACGACAGCGGCGCCGGCAGGGCCGGGTTTGGCTTGAGTTGCAAAGCCAGCCGGTCCAACGCGTTTTGCAAGCGATAGTAGGCTTCTTCGATATTCTCAGATTCGCGATTGCGCGATTGGTTCTCGATTTCCGCTGCAGTTTGTGAAATTTCTTTTTGTTGCAATACGGCGGCGGCGCCGCGCAAGCCGTGCGCGATGCTCGCCGTCTCCGCCCATTGTCTGTTTTTAATGCTGAGCTTGAGACTGGCCAGTTGCAGATAACCGAATTGCAGCAAGTCCGTTAGCAGGTCGTCGGGCGCGCTGGACAGGGTCGCTGCCAATTTCTGCGGCACCACCGGCGCCAGCGTCTGCCGCAGTTGTTCGCGGCTGATAGGTTTAGTCAGGATGGCAGTGCAATCCAGGCCTCTGGATTCGCGCTGCAAATATTCGAGCGACATGCCGCTATACAGAATCATCGGGATCGGCGGCAAGCTCGATGCATCCGCCTCCCAGCGCCGCACCCGGTGCAACAATTCGACGCCAGACATGTCTTCCAGCACATAGTCGGTAATCACCGCAACCGGTCGCGTATGCGTCAGCCACAGCAAGGCTTCGGCGCCAGTCGCCACCAGTTCGCTCTGCCAGCCTTCCGCCGCCAGCTGCGCCTGCAGCATGCGGCGATTGATAGGATGATCTTCGACTACAAGAATTAATGCTGAACGCATCGCCACCTCCTAGCGGAGAAGATATCCTGCTTCAACATCCTTGTCATCTAGTGTAGTAAACCCGAGATCTGCCTTGGCGGCAGACCATTCAACGTGCATTCAGAGGTATGTTCAGATTGACCACGGTGCCGACTCCCACTTCAGAATCGATGCGAATGCTGCCGCGTATCAAATCGGTAAACTCCTTGGCCAACGACAAACCCAAACCCAGGCCGCGGCTGCGACCGGTACGCACCGATTCAGCCTGATAGAAATATTCAAACAAATGTTTCAATTCGCCTTTGGAGATGCCGGGACCGGTATCCAGCACCCGGATCTTGAGTTTGTTCCTGAACGTGGTGACTTCTATCGTAACGCCGCCGGTGACGGTGAATTTGACGGCGTTGTCGAGCATGTTATTGAGAATCTGCGACAGCCTGACGCGATCGCACAGAAAATTGCCGGGCAAGTCCGGCGCCAGCCGCATCTGGAAACTCAAGCCTTTTTTATCGGCATTGATTTTGTGCATGGAGCCGATATATTCGAAATACGCCAGCGTGTCGATATTCTCGTGAAATATCACCACCCTGCCGGCTTCGATACGGGCCAGGTCAAACAAAGTGTTCAACAAACCATGCAGGTAGATCGAGCTTTGATGAATCAGGTCGCCGAATTCCCGGCTCTGTGGATCGCTGCTGGTGTCTCGAACCAGTTCGGAATAACCGTGGACGCCGCTCAAAGGTGTGCGCAGCTCGTGCACCACCGTCGCCAGAAAGCGCGATTTTCGTTTGTTGGCGTCGCTCGCGCGCCGGCGCATCGCATCGTATTTGCGCACCACTTGATACTGACGCTTGATGGTGCGATAAGCTAAACCGATCAATAACAAGATCAATAAGGTCGGCACGCCGGCGTACGTCACATACCCCATCAGCTTGAGACTTGCCTGCCCTGGCAACGGCTCCGGGTAGGGCAGTTGCACCGACAGCAGGAGCGGATACGGTTCCAGCTTGCGCGATACCCATGAATGCTGGTCGTCAGGCGTATGATGATCGGCGAAAAGCTGATTCTTGCTCAGCTCGCTGTCGTCCAGCACCATGACCGTTTCATCGATCCGCCGCAAAATCATTCTTTCGTCTTCCAGCGCGCCGTCGGCGGCAATACCGTCGCTGCCGACCACCTGCCGCTCGCTGGCGCGAATCCGATCGAGGCTCGCATACAACGCTGGCAGGCGATCTACTGCAAATTCCAGTTCGACCATGCCGGCAAAATCACCCGTGGCGGAAAAGATGCGCCGCGCCACGTGCATCTGCCATTGGCCGCTGCCGGGCAATTTGCGCGGGCGGCCAAACCGCAAGCAGTCATCCAGATGATCGCGATGTGCAATATACAAATCGTTGCCGCTCCAATCGGCCGCTGCCGTTTGCCGGGTCGACGCGACCAGGCTCCCGGTCTGGTCCACTATCGTCAGCTGCGTGTACAAGCTGCCAAAGATCTTTGTGTAGCGCTGCAGATCGACTTTGCCGTCGGCACTTTGGTAATCGTCGCGTACCAATCTCAGCAAGCGATCGCGTTCATCTATGGATCGCAGCAAACGCTGGGAGAAATCGCGCACCACGATGGTGTGGCTGAGCTGGATGGTTTTGATATCGCGTTCGTACTCGGAACCGATTTGATAACCGGCGTATAGCCAGACGTAGCCAATGATGAGAATGGCAGTCACGGCGATCGCGTAGACCAGGCGCAAGAAACGCGGTCCGCAAAAAATGTTGTCCGTCTTTGAAACGGTTAGCAGGCGGCGCCAGGCAGAGGTAAATCTTTGCATTACGATGGGCATACAATCTATTGGAAACTGTGACGGATATTACCGCCACAATGCGTGATGCCCGTCGGCGACGATCGTGTCGTCACCGGCGTAGCTCAGGCATGTTTGCCATTATCCCGCATCGTGCGCCCCTGTAGCTCATCAATTTACACTTACCAATGCGGGCATGGGCCGGCCATCGGCGTGATGCGGGTCTGTTGGCTCCAGAAGTGTGGTCGATTCTGCAAAACCTTGTTTTTCAGATATGCCTGAATATTCCTGCCCGGCGCCCTCTGTCAAACGGAAGATGCTGACCGCTTGCAGCAATTCCCCGGCCTGTTCCTGCAAGCTGTGCGCTGCTGCTGCCGCCTGCTCTACCAAAGCGGCATTCTGTTGGGTAGCCTGATCCATTTGCCCCACGGCCTGGTTGACTTGTTCGATACCGCTGCTCTGCTGCGCGCTGGCGGCGGCGATTTCGGCCATTATGTCGACCACGCGCCGGATCGAGGCGACGATCTCGCTCATGGCGGCGCCAGCCGCGTCCACCTGTTTACTGCCAGCATCGACCTTGTCGACCGAGGCGCCGATCAATGCCTTGATATCCTTGGCAGCAAGCGCCGAACGCTGCGCCAGATTGCGCACCTCGGCCGCCACCACCGCAAAACCTCGTCCTTGTTCACCGGCCCGGGCTGCTTCCACGGCAGCGTTCAGCGCCAGTATATTGGTCTGGAAGGCAATGCCGTCGATGACGCCGATGATATCGCTGATCTGGTGCGAACTGTCCTTGATCAAGGTCATGGTGGCGACCACCTCGGCCACCATCTGACCGCCGCCCAGCGCCACGGAAGCAGCATTTTCAGCCAATTGGTTGGCCTGTCGCGCATTGTCCGCATTTTGCTTGACGGTTGAAGTCAATTGCTCCATCGAAGCAGCGGTTTGCTCCAGGCTGGCGGCTTGTTCTTCGGTGCGGCTGGATAAATCCAGATTACCGGCGGCAATCTGGCGCGAGGCGCTGACGATACTTTCGGTGCCGTTGCGGACCCGGCTGACCGTGTCTCGCAAAGAAAAAATCATCTCTTCAATGCCGCTCAACAGCTGCCCGGTTTCATCTTTGCTGTTGACCTCGATGCTGGCGCTAAGATCGCCCTGCGCCACCCGCTGCGCTACACCGACTGCCGCCCGCAGCGGCTTGACGATGCCGCCGGTCAGGCGCCAGGCAAACACCGCGCCGAGGAGAATTGCGAGGGCGCTGAAAGTAATCAGTAAAGTTTTTCCGGACTGATAGTTGGCTGCGATAGCCAGCGCCGAATCATCGATTTCCCGACGCTGGGCATCGACCAGTTTTTGCAGCTTGCTCAGGTATTCCTTGCGCGCTGGATCCAGCTCCTTCTCTATCATGGCAGCCGCACTTTCTGCACTGCCGTACTGGCGCGTGGTCAGCACGGCGTCTCGCAATTCGGTGTAGGCGGCGCGCGCTGCGGCGATCTCCGCCAGCGCCTTCCTGCCCTCTTCGTTGGATAGCCCATGCAGCTTGGTTTGCAACTCCGATGCGCGCGCCGATGTCGCGCTCATTTCCGACTGAAAAATCTGCTGGGTTTTGCTGTCGTTGCTGCGCACCACCGCCATCGTACGCACCGCGTTGACCGCCACTGCATCTCGCCACTCCGCCGCCAGTCGTTCGCGCACCAGCGATTGCGAGACCATGGCGTCGGCTGCCGCGCCGGTTTGCTGCAAGCGCCAGATGCCGATCCCTGTAATCGCCACTACCAGCAGCAATATGAGCGTAAATCCGACCGCCAGCCGGACCCCTATTCTTGTATTCCTGAAATTCATGTCCCCTCCTGTTTCAGCGACTCTGCCGGTCAGGCGGTCAGCTTGACGTCAACTTGCTTTCAACCAGCTTTCAACTTGCGGTCAGTTTGCGGTCAGCTTATTGATCAGGCCGATTTCATCGCTAGACATCAGTTTGTCGATATCCAGCAAAATCAGCATGCGATCGTCAAGCGTACCCAGACCGATCAGATAATCGGTGTTGAGGACCGTGCCCATCTCCGGCGCCGGTTTGATCTGCTGGCTGGACAAGGTGATGACATCGGACACGCCATCGACCACCATGCCTACCGTGCGCTGGCCAAGATGCAGGATCACGACCACGGTAAACTGGTCATAGCTGGAGGCAGCCAGTTTGAACTTGATCCGCATATCGATGATGGGTGTAATGACCCCGCGCAGATTGACCACGCCTTTCAGGAAATCGGGCGCGTTGGCGATCTGGGTGACATTGTCATAACCGCGCAGTTCCTGCACTTTGAGGATATCGATGCCGTATTCCTCCTTACCCAAGGTAAAGGTCAGGAATTCGTGGCCGGCGACCTCATTTTGAACAGTGGAACGGTGGAATTGCGTCGGCGTTTGAGCGGCAAGCGTCATGAACTTGATCCTTGATAAATTGAAAGGCACTTGCTGTCGCACCGGATCTCGGAAGTCCGGCTTCACGCAGCACTTTAAGCGATTCAATATAAACAGGAACAAGCGCTATCGATGTCGCGAAAAGGGCTTGAAAAAGCCCTCTATTTGAGGTTTGGAAACATGGCAAGGCTGCCATCGGGCGCAGGATCGAATTGCTACTTATTCGAGCAAACCATGCTCGATGACGTAGCGAGTCAACTCGGCGTTGGTGCGCACGCCCATTTTTTCGAATACGCGGGAACGATAGACACTGACGGTCTTCGGGCTGATAGAGAGATTTTTTGCAATTTCGGTGCGAGTCTGGCCAGAAGCGATCATCCGCACCGTCTGGAACTCTCGGTTGGACAATTGTTCATGCGGCATCAGGTCGTCTTCTTCAATGACATGATTGGCCAACGATTCCGCCAAGCCTTTGCTGATGTATTTACGGCCGCGTGCAACCACCCGCACCGCCTCCACCAACTCATCCGGTGCGCCATCCTTGGTCAGGTAGGAAGCGGCGCCGGCCTTCAAGGCGCGCACTGCGAATTGTTCCGGGCCGTGGCTGCTCAACACCATGATGCGCAGCATAGGTTCACGCTTCTTCAGCAGATGCAGGATTTCAATACCGTCCTTGCCCGGCATCGAGATATCCAGCAACAGGACGTCGCACGGTTGGTCCCTCAGGATATCGGTGATGCCGTTGTAATCGCTAGCTTCGCCGACGACGATAATGCCCGGGCTGGCATTCAGAATATGCTGCAGCCCGCGCCTGACAATGCGATGATCATCAGCGATCAATACCCGAATCGGTGATGCAACTTTCATATCCATGACTCTTTGAACAACCCCAATTCACACCCAAGGAACGAGCATTATCGATCCGCGATCAAGTCAGCACAACACTGGAAGGCAACTATATCTACAATTCGCACATATTTTGCTACGATGCCGGCAAACGATGCCAAATGAATAATATTGATATTCGCTATCGCAAGATTCAAACGGGTCCAGACTGCTCCTGGCGCTCTTCCAAGCCATACACCCATGCCAGCAACTCAGCCACCGCCAGATAAAGTTGCGGCGGAATCTGCTGGTCCAGATCGACATGCATCAGCAGCTTCACCAGATCGGGCGACGCGTGCACATACAAGCCGTTTTCACGCGCCCGTTGCAGAATGGCGTCAGCCACCACACCATAACCCTTTGCCACCACCAGCGGCGCCTGGTCCTTGCGTGCATGTGATAACGCTATCACGCTTTTACGAACGGAATCCTCAGTTGCCACTGCTGCGCACCCGCTTGCTGCCGCCGTCGATCTGACCCATGCCGATTTGCCTTACAGGCAAAAAACATATCCTTGCGGCAAAAAACATTACTCTAATACAATTATTTATCTTTGATGTCATTTTTTTCATCCGATTGCTGCTCTACCGGCGCTTGTGGCAATTGCGCCACTTGCAAATCGCTCAAATGCATGCCGGCCGTCGAAAATCGCTGCCGCAATTGTGCGCTGTCAGCGCGCATCGCGCTAAGCGTGGCCGCCTGCGTCGCGCCCAGATCGGCGCGCCAGCTATCACCCGCCAGACTCAGGCGCAATTCGATACTGCCGAGGCGCGGTAAAGTCAGGCTCAGGCTGGTGCTCCAGCTGGGCGGGTGCTGCTCCGGATTGCTCTCACGCTCATTAGCGCCCTGCTGGCGCCGCCCCTGTTCCGTGATCTCCCACCCCATGGCGACGCCAGGCCAGGCTTCACCGCCCCAGCGGAATTGCGACAACGCCAGTAACTCAAGCTGTTGGCGCACCAAGGGAATGGCGTCCGCAGCGATGCTCGCCGAGACATGGCTGGAGACGGTGGCGGGGCTAGTGCTGGTTGCCGAATCGGCGGCAGGATCGGCTGCAAAAACGATTGCAGAAGCGGTAGCAGCAGCGGTAACGGAATCAGCTTGGAAATCGGCTGCCGCAGACGGCAACATCAGTTGCGCCTGCGGTTCCTGCAGCAGTTGCGGCAGCGAGCGCTGGCCGCTGAAAAATTGCAATAAATGGGATTCGTAAAACAGACCGCTGCCAGCAACGCTACGCGCCAGCGCCGCCGCCAATTGTTGCGGCTGCGGCGCGGTGGCGGCCGGCCACAAGGGAGCGCTGCCACGTACCGCATCGCCCTTAGCCGGCGTGCTGCCCAGCAGTTCGCTGATGACGCGCGCAGCCGCGCTCAAGCGGGCACCGTCGGCAAACTGGGCTGGCGGCCGGGCGCTGCCTGGCTGAGTTAACCGAGTTAACGTTAACTGGCCAGGATCGACCCCGAGCTGCCGTTCAACCGCTGCCCTGGAGGGCAAGCGGGTATCGTTGGCGATCGCTTCGATATCGGTGACGGCGTCCGCTGCATAGATCGCAAGCTGCCCTTTCAAAGGCACCAGATCCGAACGTTGCGCGGATGCCGGCGCCAGCAATTTGTCAATTAAAGGCGTGCCGCCGTTCATGCTGCGTGGCCAGCGTTACTGCCGCCGCTACTGCCGCTGTTACTGCCGCTGTTACTGCCGCTGTTACTGACCGTAAGCATGATTGAGATGCTGCTGGCGATGCATATTTCCTAGCAAGCTGCTCAATTGCGCCAGCTCTGGCGTCACGATGTCGCGGATTTCCGCGTCGGCGGCCAGGATCCGGCTCAGCAAGCTATGCTTGCGCACTAGTTGCGACGGCTCCAGGGGATGCGCCAATTCGATCCCTTTCAAACGTTCGACGCAAGTTTGAAACTGCTGTCCCAACAGCACCAGGCCGTCCCAGTCGCCGGCGCGCGCCAGTTCCAGCATGCGGCCAGTCAATGGTGCGATTTTTTCGTAACAGTCCATCACTTCATGTTGGGGCGTGCTCATCTCATCCCCTTATCGAAAGATCGCCGCCAGCCAGGCTGGCTGGCGCTGGATTTGTTGGCGCGGCATTGATTTCGCGCCAGGCGGAAGCAATGTTTTCCAGCAAACGCTCAGCTTCGTCCAGCATGCCGGGATCGTTGTGCAGATTGGCATACAACAAGCGCTGATTGATGTAGTCGTAGAGCGCCGACAAGTTAGCCGCCAGCTCGGCGCCGGCGCTGCCCCCTGCCTCGGCATCCAGGCTGGCCTTGAGGCCGCTGTCGATGATGCTGACCGCTTTCGAAATGGCGTTGCCTTTGGCAACGATATCGCCGCTTGCCATGTGATGCCGCGCCATGCTGATGGCCGCCTTGGCGCCATCGAACAACATGGTCAACAGCTGCTGCGGCGAAGCGCTCATGACCGCGCTCTCGATACCGACCCGGGCATAGGCGCGAGCGCCTGGATTGCGCACCGGCACGGCTGCAGATGATGTGTACATGTAACCCCGCCTTATTTGGAAGTACCGTTGATTGCCGCGAATTGCTGGGTAAGATAATTACTGGTCTGGTTCATGCCGGCGATCAACGAATCGAGATCGGTAAATTGCTTGGTATAGCGCGCAATCGTGGTGCTGATCATCGACTGCGTGCTGGTCATCTGCGTCGCTAGCGTTTTCAAGGAACTGTTCAAACCGCTGACCGCCGTCTTCAACGGCCCGTTGCTTGCCGTGAAACCGGTCAGCAAGGTCGACATGGTCGAACCGAAGCCGGTAGTGCCGTTGGTGCTGGTGAACAGGTTTTGCACGCCGCTCAGATTAGTGCTCAGCGCTGCTGTCAATTTTGTCGAATCGACCGCCATGGTGCCGTCTGCCTGGAACGTCACACCGATCTGCGCCAGCATGGTCAACGGCGCGCCGGTACCGCCGACCAGGGCCGGCTGCGGCGTATTCATGGTGTCGCGGATCCGCATCTGGATGTTGCGCAAGGTCGCATCGCCGGCCAGCGGCGCTTGCTGATAGGTATGGCTTGCCGCATCTGCACTAAAGGCGGTCAACTGCGCAGTCTGAGATTGCAAGCTGTTATAAGCGGAGACAAAATTAGTAATCGCAGCTTGTACGCTGGCGGTATTGTTTTGCAATGACAGCGTGCTGCTGCTGGTGCTGAGCAGCGTCATGGTCACGCCTTGCACCGCTTCCTTGACGGTATTGCTGGCGCTGGTGACGCCGATCCCGTTCACCGTCAACTGCGCATTCTTTGCTGCCACGGTCTGCTGCAGGTTTTGCGTCCCGGCCGGGTCGTTCGCCAGCAGGTTCGACAAAGCTGCGTCGCCGCTGACTGAAATTTGCATGCTGGATGTAGCGCCGGTCGTATTTGAAGTCAGCACCAGGCGGTTAGGGCTGCTGCTGCCGTCGTTGACGATCGTTGCGGTAACGCCCATCGCCTTGTTGGCATTGATTGCATCGCGAATCCCCGCCATCGAATTATTGCTGGAATTGATCGTGATCGAAGTTGCTGCACGGGTGCTGTCCGCGGTAAAAGTGGCGCCGCTATATTTACCGGTGACGGGATCCAGCGTGCCGCCTGCGACCGTGCCGAATTGCAGCGTGACGGTACCGGAACCTATGGTCGAAGCCGCGTTGGCAACACCCGGCGTGGCCAGCGATTGCGCTTGCGCCAGCTGGCTGACATTGATCAGATACGAGCCGCTGGTGGCGGTGGTGCTGGCAGTGGCGGTTAACACGGCGGGTGCGCTTGAGGTCGGCGCGATGCTTTGAAACAGGGTCGGGCTGCTCAGCTGTGCAGCCGCAGCCTGCAAGGCGCTCAAGGCGCTTTGCACGGTGCCGTAGGCAGATAATTTAGCGTTATAGGCAGTCTGCTGATTGGTCAACGCATTCAGCGGCGCATTTTCGGCGACGGTGATGCTGCTGAGCAAAGTGTTCAGAGGCAGTCCGGATGCGGAACCCAGGGAAGTCACTAGAGCCATCTCATTTCCTTTTTACTAAATTGCGTTGTCAGTGCTTACACGATCTGCGCGCGGTCTTCACGCGGTCTTCACGCGGTTTTATGCAGTTTTTTCCAGCAGCACACCTTTGAGCTGGCCCATGACCTTGGCAATCCGCACCACTTCCTCGCTAGGGATTTGCAAGACCACTTTGCCATCCTGTTGATCCACGACTTTTAAAATCACATCTTTATAACCGGGGTCTATCTGGAATTGCACGCTAACCGCCTTAAGCTGCAACTGACGATTCAGCGCATCGATCTGGCTTTGGATCTGCGAGCGCTCAGGCACGGCGGCAAGCTTATCGCCCAACGCCGCCACGCCTGCATGCCTGACAGCGCCATCGGCGGCGGTGGTCTGGCCCGCAACTTGTTTATCGCCACCGGCAGCAATGTTCAGACCAACTGAAGCCTCAACTGCCGGCGCGTTGATTGCAGAAATCCCATCGATAGCCATAACGCCCTCTTCTATCATTTCCTTGTCCGCTCAGTTCTGCTCCGGCAAAGTTGGGCAAAACTGACTGGACAAAGCTATTGAAACAAGCCTGTTGCAAGAGTGGGCCGGCCGCACGGTATGTTGCAACACCGGCCAGCCCACGATTCCCGCAAATCTCAGCCAACGCATTAAGCTGCATAAGCTGTGTTTGCGGAGTCACTCAACGTTGATTGACGCTTATTGCAGCAATGTCAAAACGCTTTGTGTCGATTGGTTCGCCTTCGCCAGCACCGAAGTACCAGCTTGTTGCAGAATCTGCGAGCGTGTCATGTTCGACACTTCAGTCGCGTAGTCTGCATCTTGAATGCCGGAACGCGAGGACGACAGATTGGTCACTGTAGTGCCCAGGTTGGCGATGGTCGAAGCAAAACGGTTTTGCACGGCACCCAGCGAGCTGCGCAGGCTGTCGACTTGCGACAAGGCGCTGTCCATTGCTGTCAACGGGCTGCTGCTGGCGGCTGTCAACGCTTTCGACGAGTCATAGGTCACTGTCGCAGTAGGAGCAGCTGCAGTCCCGCCTTGAGTCGCGTCCGCTACAGTCACGGTAGCAGCGTAGAAGTTGGCGCCGTTCTTGACGTAGGTATTGCCGCGTGCGTCAGTAACCAGATCGGTGACAGCTGCAGTGAAACCTGCTGCCGGATCGCGGTTGACAGCAGTGAAGCCGCCTGCAGTGACGGCGGTTGCGGCGCCGGTGTTGTCCTTGCCGGTAGGTGTCAACGTCGCTGTCGCGCCGGTAGGACCAGCCAGGTTCAACGTGTTCAGTTTCAGCGCAGTCGAATCGATTTTTTGCAAACCGATGCCGATAGTCTGGCCGTCGTTGGCGCCGACTTGAATATTCAGAGTCTGGTTAGTTGCCAAAACTTTGACGCCGTTGAAGTCAGTTTGCGAGGAAATACGGTCGATTTCCTTCAGGCGCTGGCCAACTTCATCCTGGATCGATTGCAGATCGCTGGAAGAGTTAGTGCCGCTGGCTGCTTGTACCGACAATTCACGGATACGTTGCAAGTTGTTGTTGACTTCAGTCAGCGCGCCTTCAGTGGTTTGCGCCAGCGAGATACCGTCGTTGGCGTTACGCGATGCTTGTGTCAGGCCGGTGATGTTGGCTGTGAAGCGGTTCGCAATAGCCTGGCCAGCAGCGTCATCCTTAGCGCTGTTGATACGCATGCCGGAAGACAGGCGTTGAATCGCCGAGCTCAGCGAAGCTGCCGATTTGGTGAGGTTGTTTTGGGCTACCAGTGACAGAATATTGGTATTGATGACAGACATGGCATAACTCCTGTTGCTAAAGTTTATGGGTTCCGGCAAGCCGCCGTAACGCTGGACTCGCTCCCGGGCAAAAACAACTACCAGGACAAGCAAGCCACCGTTATTCAGGTTATCGGCAATTGCCCGGAAAACATTTAGGGCCGATCATCAAAAATAAAGCGAGGCGCCGCCTCAGGTGTTCAATAAACCGCCAAGGCTCTGTCTGGCCTGATCCAGGTCGACGTAATAACAACCGAAATGGTTGACCAGACCATCCGGCCCCTGCACGATGCGGCTAAACACCACCCGTAAATCCACCAGCAACCTGCCGGAAGAGCGGAAATCGAGCACCGCCGCCGGCAATACCGTACCCACCGGCAGCGCTTGCAAGGAGACATAGGTCGAGCGCAAACCGATGCCGCGCGCGCTCAGATCGTGGACATCGAGCACAAAATCGTTGCCGTCGCGGCGTTTGGCGCGCACCACGCATGCTTCAGCCGGCTGCATGCCGATGCGAATGAATTTCCGATGCGGAAAAAACGCAACGCAAGTCGGCAGCGCCGCCGCCAACGCGGTCGGCCACGGACTCATGCTGATTCGCGCAACGCTGGTCACGAAGCGCACCCCGGCGCCATCCAGCGCACCGTCAAAACATAATAAGTCGCCAGGCAGGTAATGCGCCCCGCTGCCGTCAGCGTCGCCGGCATGGATAAAGATGTCGTGCGCCAGCGCCACCGCCACCAGACGGGTAGCGACAGCTTCGCCGCCAACCGCCAGGCGCATGGTCATTGGGCTGTTCTGACGCTCCAGCTCGCGCAAGATACTTTCGATATCGGCCGCATTCTGCAGCAGATAACTAGCGCCCTGATCTAAACATGCTTGATCCAAAACTGACTCTCAAGCTGGCATATTCATGATTTCCTGATAGGCCGCAACCACCTTGTTACGCACCTGCAGCCCCATCTGAAAGCCGACATTGGCTTTTTGCAAATCGATCATCACATCATTCAGCGAGACCCCAGGCTTGCCCAGTTCGAATGCCTCGGCCTGCCCGGCTGCATGCTGCTGGCTGTTGCTGATACGTTCCAGCGACCTTTTCATCTCGTCGGCGAAACCGCCGCCGGCGATAGCATTGCCTGCGCTGCCTATGCTGCCACCGCCGCCGGCAATTTGCGCCGTCGCCGTTAATTGCTGCAAAACCGATTCAATCGCAGATATCGCCATATTTCATCCTCTCTTGCCTGGTGTTTCTGAATTCTCATGACCACCCTTGAACCCGGCGCACATGACCTGTTCCCTAAATCTGCTCCTTAAATCTGCTCTATGCGCCTTCTGCTCCTGGCGATCAGCTATTGCCAAGCAGCGTAACAGCAATGATTTTTTTGCATAGCGGCAAATGATGGGAAAAAACACAGCTATTCGAGCGATCGAAATACCGGCTCGCCGTTGACAATCATTAGCGTCGACACAGGCTGTCTTGGCTTAGGCGACTTACCTTTGTTGACAACTGTTACCCCATTCTAAGGAAGCCTGCTGTATGTCAGATACACAGAAGCGCATAGCCAACACCAGTAGCCGTTACAGCCAGTCCTCATCCGAGGTACCGGCATGAATGCTGCCGTCACCGGCGCCAGCCTCCCTGGCGACAAGAAACCGTCGTTGCTGGAACAGTTGCGCGCCAATCCAAAGCTGCCGCTGATGATCGGCGCCTCGCTCGCGGTGGCGGCGCTCGCCGCTTTCTGGTTGTGGAGCCGGGCCCCCGACTATCGTGTCTTGTACAGCAACCTGTCGGATCGCGACGGCGGCGCCATCATCGCCTCGCTGCAGCAGATGAATATCCCCTACAAGTTCGCCGAAGGCGGCGGCGCGGTGCTGGTGGCTGCCGAGCAGGTCCATGAAGCGCGCTTGCGGCTGGCCTCGCAAGGCTTGCCCAAGGGCGGCTCGGTCGGTTTTGAATTGATGGACAACCAGAAATTCGGCGTCAGCCAGTTTGCCGAACAAGTCAACTACCAGCGCGCACTGGAAGGTGAACTGGCGCGTTCGATAGAATCGATTTCAGCAGTCGAAGCGGCGCGCGTCCATCTGGCGCTGCCCAAACCTTCGCTGTTCGTGCGCGACCAGCAAAAGCCCAGCGCATCGGTAGTGCTCACCTTGCATCACGGGCGCGCCATCGATGACGGCCAGGTCAGCGCCATCGCTCACCTGGTATCGAGCAGCGTGCCGGAACTGAACGCCAAGAATGTCACGATAGTCGATCAAAGCGGCAATCTGCTGTCGACGCCAGCCACCGGCAATCGCGGCCTGGATGCGAGCCAGCTTAAATATTCCCAGGAAATCGAACAAAGCTATATCCGCCGCATCGAAGCAATTTTGCAACCGATAGTCGGCGCCAGCAATGTACGGGCGCAAGTCGCGGCAGATATCGATTTCTCGACGGTCGAGCAGACCGACGAAAAATACACGCCGAACCAAGACCCGACCAAGGCCGCCATCCGCAGCCAGCAGTCGAGCGACGCCAATCAACAAGGAGCGACCCCGCCGGGCGGCGTACCGGGAGCCTTGTCGAATCAGCCGCCGAGCAATCCGACTGCACCGATCAGCACTACTGCACCAAATCAGCCAGGAGGGGCCAACGCGCAAAACAATCAGGCCAATGCCGCGAACAATGCACCCCGCAGCGGCGGCTCCAGCAACGTACGGCGCGACGTCACCACCAACTATGAAGTGGATAAAACGATCAGCCATGTACAGCAGAGCGCCGGCGCCATCAAACGATTGTCGGTGGCGGTAGTGGTGAACTACCGCGGCGCCGCCAACGCCCAGGGCAAGGCAGTGGCGCAAGCACTGCCGGCGGCCGAACTGGAACAAGTGAAAAACCTGGTCAAGCAGGCAATGGGCTACAGCGCCGAGCGTGGCGATTCGCTGAATGTGGTGAACAGCCAGTTTGCCGGCGATGCGCCGGAACCTGAGTTGCCGGTGTGGCGCCAGCCTGACAATATCGAGTTGGCCAAAACCGCAGGCAAGTATCTGTTGCTCGCGATAGTCGGCCTGTGGCTGTGGTTCGGCCTGGTGCGGCCGCTGCTGCGCAAACATTTGCAAGGGCCGCAAACTGCCACAGCGGCAGAAGCGGAAGCAGCGGCGGCAATTGCCAACGCAATGAGTGAACCGTCGCCCGAGCAAGTCAAGCGCAATGAAGAAGCAAGGCAACGCGAGGCTGACCGCCATCAGGACAATATGCAGCACGCACAGGACCTGGCCGAGAAAGATCCGCGCCTGGTGGCCATGGTAATCAAGAACTGGATGGGCAACAATGAGTGACGACGGAATCAGAAAAAGCGCGATCCTGCTGATGTCGCTGGGTGAAGACGGTGCTGCCGCCGTGTTCCAGCACCTAAGCCCGCAGGACGTGCAGAAGCTCGGCATGGCGATGTCCAAGCTGCGCCAGGTGACACGCGAACAGATTGCCGAAGTGATGGAAGAGTTCCGTCTTGAAACCGAGCAGTTCTCGGCGCTCAACCTGGATTCCAGCAGCTATATCCGGGCGGTGCTGAACAAGGCGCTAGGCAGCGATCGCGCCGCCAGCCTGATCGAAGACATCCTCGAATCCGGCAACAACTCCACCAACGGCATCGATACCCTGAACTGGCTGGAAGCCAACGAAGTGGCCGAGCTGATCCGCGACGAACACCCACAGATCATCGCCACCCTGCTGGTGCATCTGGATCGCAGCAAGGCCTCCGAAGTGCTGGAACTGTTCACCGAACGTTTGCGGCACGACGTCATCCTGCGGGTTGCCACCTTCGGCGGCGTGCAGCCGGCCGCGCTCAGCGAACTGACCGATGTGTTGTCCGGCCTGTTGTCCGGACAGGGTGTCAAGCGCAGCCGCCTGGGCGGTGTCAGAGCTGCGGCGGAAATCCTCAACCTGATGAGCAGCACGCAGGAAGAAATCGTCATCCAGCACGTACGCGAACACGACGGCGATCTGGCGCAACGGATTATCGACGAGATGTTCCTGTTCGAGAATCTGCTGGAAATCGAAGATCGCGGCATCCAGCTGTTGCTCAAGGAAGTCGAATCGGAATCGCTGATCATCGCCCTCAAGGGAGCAGCGCCGGAGTTGCGCGAGAAATTCCTGCGCAATATGTCGCAACGCGCTGCCGAAATGCTGCGCGAAGATCTGGAAGTGCGCGGCCCGGTCAGAGTTTCGCAAGTCGAGACCGAGCAAAAGACTATCCTGCAGATCGTACGCCGCCTGGCGGATTCCGGCGAGATCGTGATCGGCGGCCAAGGCAACGATGCTTATGTCTGATCTGGATCAAGTTCAGCGTCGGTTACCGCCACGGCGCACAACGCCGCCTGCCGCCAATCTGCCAAAACAGCAGATGACTGCCTGGCAGCGTTGGGAGATGACGGATGTACAGCGGCCAGACCCGCAATTGCCGGTTGATCCTGGCGATGCGAAGTCGTCAGCGACATCGCTCCCGGCCGAGCCGATGCTGGCGGAACTGGCGCCAAAACTGCTGATAGACGAAGCAGAATTGCAGCGCCTGCGCCAGCAAGCACAGCAAGCCGGCGCCAGCGAGGGCCGCCAGCAGGGCCATGCCGAAGGCTGGCAGGAAGGTTATAACGCCGGCCTGGAGAATGCGCGCAACGAAGCTGAGAGCCTGCGCGCATTGTGCATGGCCATGCCTGACGCCTTGCGCCAGGCGGAAAAAGAAGTGGCCGACGATTTGCTGACACTGGCGCTGGATATTGCGCGCCAGGTAGTGCGCCAGGCCTTGGCGCTAGAGCCGCAACTGATCCTGGCCGCAGTCCGCGAGCTGTTGCAGACCGAACCGGCATTGAGCGGCACGCCGCGCTTGCTGCTGCACGCCGACGACATGCCGCTGGTGCAGCAATATCTGGCGGAAGATCTGCAAGCCGCCGGCTGGCTGCTGCGCAGCGATCCCGCTATCACACGCGGCGGCTGCCGGGTGCAAGCCAGCAGCGGCGAGCTCGACGCCACCATGGAAACCCGCTGGCAACGCGTAGTGGCGGCGCTTGGCCGCAGCCAGGCCAGTATCGCCGCGCCATCCCATGACTGATCATTCCTCGATTGCCACAGAGATGCCGGCCAACAATCCCCATCTGCAAGCCTGGCGCAACAGGCTGGGCAACGCCAGCCTGAGCGTAGGCCGCAGCATTCCGATCCGCACCTATGGCCGCCTGACGCGCGCCGTCGGCCTGGTGCTGGAGGCAGTCGGCTTGCGGCTGCCGGTGGGCAGCGATTGCCTGATCGAACTGCCGCCGGGATATGCGCAGCGCACCACCGAAGCCGAAGTAGTCGGGTTTGCCGGCGATCGCCTGTTCCTGATGCCGCAGACCGAAGTCGCCGGCTTGTTGCCGGGCGCTCGCGTCTACCCGCTAGAAGCTACGGCTTCGTCGGCCAACGGCAATCCGCCAGCCGAGCCCGGCAGCAAGCGCCTGCCGGCAGGCGCAGGCATGCTAGGACGCGTGGTCGACGCCGCCGGCCGGCCGCTGGATGGCCTCGGCCCCTTGGATTTCAGCCGTGAAGTGCCGCTCTCGGCAGCGCCCATCAACCCGCTGGCGCGGGCCCCTATCGACAGCGTGCTGGATGTCGGCGTGCGCGCCATCAACGCCCTGCTCACGGTCGGCCGTGGCCAGCGCATGGGATTGTTTGCCGGTTCCGGCGTCGGTAAAAGCGTATTGCTCGGCATGATGGCGCGCTACACCAGCGCCGAAGTGATCATCGTCGGCCTGATCGGCGAACGCGGCCGCGAGGTCAAGGATTTCATTGAAAATACGCTAGGCGTGGAGGGTCTGGCGCGCGCGGTAGTGGTCGCCGCGCCGGCCGATACCTCGCCGCTGCTACGTTTGCAGGGCGCCGCCTACGCCACCTCGCTGGCCGAATATTTCCGCGACCAGGGCAAGGATGTCTTGCTGATCATGGATTCACTCACCCGCTACGCCATGGCGCAGCGTGAAATCGCGCTGGCGGTGGGCGAACCGCCGGCCACCAAAGGTTATCCGCCTTCGGTCTTCGCCAAGCTGCCAGCGCTGGTGGAACGCGCCGGCAACGGCGCCCGTGACGCTTCGGGTAAAGGCGGCGCGATTACCGCCTTCTATACCGTGCTGACCGAGGGCGACGATCAGCAAGACCCGATTGCCGACGCCGCCCGCGCCATCCTGGATGGCCACGTGGTGCTGTCGCGCAGCCTGGCCGAATCCGGCCACTACCCGGCGATCGACATCGAAGCCTCGATCAGCCGCGCCATGACCTCGCTGATCGAACCGGCGCAGTTCGATGCGGTGCGGCGCTTCAAGCAAATGCTGTCGCGTTATCAGCGCAACCGTGACTTGATCAGTGTCGGCGCTTACGCCGCCGGACATGATTTGCAACTGGACAAGGCGATTGCCCTGTATCCGAAAATCGAAGCGTTTTTGCAGCAGGGAATGAGCGAGCGCGCTGACTATATAGAAGCGATCACGCAACTGGAGCAGTTGTTTCAAGCGGATTATTGAGAGTTTCATCAAGCATGACAAAAGTCATCTGCATTTTTTTGCAGGAACTGCCGTTAATACCAAGATAAGCCGTCATCACGGCCCCGCGCAGCGATCAGAGTTTGAGAGGAAATCATGTCAAAAACATTACCACTCGCCATGTTGATTGAACTGGCTCAAAACAAGACCGACGACGCCACCCGCCGCCTGGGGCAGTTGCAGCGGGCCCAGGTCAGCGCCGCGGAAAAACTGGAGATGCTGATCCGCTATCGCCAGGAATACTACGACCAGCTGCAATCGCAGATGCAGGACGGCGTCTCCTCTTCACGCTGGCGCAATTTCCAGCATTTCATCGCCACCCTGGATCACGCGATCGAGCAGCAACGCGCGGTCACTATCCAAGCCGATTCACGGCTGGCTTACGGCCGCAGCGACTGGCAGCAAAACAAGCGCCGCCTGAGTTCATTCGACACGCTGGCCGAGCGCGTCAAGCAACAGCAGGCGCAACTACTCAACAAGCGCGAACAACACGCCAGCGACGAACACGCGGCGCGCCAGTTCCGGCTGCGCATGACCGCAGCGGCAGAATAATCAATCGAGGAACTCTCATGTCTCTACTTGTTTCATCCAGCAGCGCCGCCCTGCAAGCCACGCCGTCAGTCAGCAGCGCCGGCAAGCAGGCGAATCCGCAACCCGCCGACGCCGATAATTTCGGTAAGGTCCTGAATCGTTCGCTGGCCGGCGCCGACAAGCCGGCCGCAGCCGCAGATGCCGCCGCCGACAGCGTCAAACCGGTTGACCGGGCGCCGTCGCGGCGGCAGGCAGGCGCCGGTAATGATAGCGATCTGCAGCAAGATCCGAGCGCCTCATCGGCTTTAAACCCGGCTTTAAATTTCCTGGCCTTGCCGCAAGTCGCCGCAAAAACGGCCGAAGCCAATCCCCAATCCGGCAGCGACACGCCGCCGCAATCCGCCGCAGAGAGCCAGCTCAACGCGGCGATTGCCGCTGCAACCGGCAAAACCACTGCAGCCACTGCACTCGCTGCCGCCGCTGCACCAGCCGCGCAGGCCTCTGAAAAAAGCAACAGTCCCGCAGCAGCGACTTTGCCGCCGATGACGCAATTGGCAAGCCAAGCCAGCGCAGCACCATCCAGGCAAAGCGCGGCAACGAGCAACGATGCCGGCAGCGGCGAGTACACCGCGCTGACACCTGGCCCGCAACAACAGATTAGCGGGACAAGCGCAGGCAACGCCGCCGGACAGCAGGCCACATCTGACGACGCCCACGCCGGCAAGCATGAAAAATTGGAAAAAGCGGGACGGCAAGATAGCCTAGCCACTGCCAAGGTCGGCGCCGGGCAGACAGACGCCGCGGCCAACGCCAATAGCGGCTCCAATGAGATCGCCACGGCCAAAGCTGGCGCAGCTAACTCCGGCCAGCAAAATCTGCAGATGGACACCCAGATAAGCACGCAGATGAACCCAGCGCTAGCGCACGGCCCTGCCGCGGCCTCCGCAACCACTGCGCCGCTGCCGGCCGCCGCCGTAAAGTTAGCGCTGACTCCCACGGTAGGCAGCGACGGCTGGGGCACAGCGCTCGGCAAACAAGTGGTCTGGATGGGTAATACCAACAACCAGAGCGCTGAACTGCACCTCAACCCGCCCGACCTGGGCCCCTTGAAAGTCACGCTGACGATCAATGACAACCAGGCCCAAGCCACGTTTGTATCTGCCCACCAATCAGTACGCTCGGCGTTGGAAGCGGCGCTGCCGCAGTTGCGCAACAGCCTGGCCGAAAACGGCATCAACCTGGGCAACACTTCGGTCAGCTCTGACACCCAGCAATCGCAGCAGCAAAGCGCGTTTGCCCAGAACCAGAGCGGCAACAGAGGTTCGGGCAGTCAGTTTCAAGCTGCTGCAGCGATAAGCGATCTGAGCGCCAAGGCCGAACCTAGCCCGGCTGTAGCAAGCAGGAATGGCAATGGCAAAGTTGACATTTTTGCCTAACAGAAAAAAAACCGAATTTCCGGGCGCAACAAATGCAGGATCTGAAGCGCTTTCTCCCTTTATATCAGCCGATGGTTCGACGCCCTTTTGGCAAAGAATGGACGCTGGAATTTGATGCAGGAAAAATCATGGCAACCATCACTAACGACGCAGTGGCAACACCCAAGAAAAGCAAGCTTGGACTGATCTTGATCATCCTCACCGCGGCCCTGGCTGCGGCGGGAGCTGCTTATTATTTCACCAGCCAGAAGGCCAGCGCCAAGACCGTCGCGGCGCCGGTCCCCGAGACACCGATCTTTGTTGCGCTCGATCCGTTCACCGTCAATCTGCAAGCGGACGACCGCGATCGTTTCCTGCATATCGGCCTGACCTTGAAAGTGGCGGACGCCAAAACCCAGGCGCAGATTGTCCAATATCTGCCGGAAACGCGCAGCCGGATTCTCAGTCTGTTGTCGAACCGCGATCCGAGTTCGCTGATCACCGCGGACGACAAGAACAAGCTTGCCGCTGAAATCCTCAAGGCATTGAACAAACCCCTGGCCAGCAGCCAGCCGCCGCAACACATCACCAATGTGTTGTTTACCGCCTTCGTGGTGCAGTAAAACCGAGACCCAGCTATGGCTTATGAACAGCTACTGTCTCAGGACGAAGTAGATGCATTGCTGCAAGGCGTCACCGGCGAGACCGACACCGCCGCTGCACCGGCGCCGAATCCAGAGGGTGTGCAAGCCTACAATCTTGGCACCCAGGAACGTATCGTGCGTGGCCGCATGCATACGCTGGAAATCATCAATGAGCGTTTTGCGCGCCAGTTGCGCAGCTCGCTTTTCAATTTCATGCGCCGCAGCGCCGATATTTCGGTAGGCGCGGTGCATGTCCAGAAATACAGCGAATTCATCCGCCATCTGCCGGTGCCGGCCAATATCAATTTGCTGCACATGAAACCGTTGCGCGGCACGGCGCTGTTCGTGTTCGATCCGAACCTGGTGTTTCTGGTGGTGGACAATCTGTTCGGCGGCGACGGCCGCTTCCATATGCGGGTCGAAGGCCGCGATTTCACCCAGACCGAGCAACGCATCATCACCCGCCTGCTGCACCTGGCGCTGGATAGCTACGGCAGCGCATGGAATCCGATTTACCCACTCGAATTCGAATACGTGCGGGCCGAAATGCATACCAAGTTTGCCAATATTGCCACGCCCAACGAGGTGGTAGTCAACACCACCTTCCACATCGAGTTCGGCCCCATCGGCGGCGCTTTGCACATCTGCATCCCGTATTCGATGATCGAACCGATCCGCGACCTGTTATCCAATCCGGTGCAGGACGAGGTCGAAGTCGACAAGCGCTGGGTCAAGCAATTATCGCAACAGGTACAAAGCGCCGATGTCAAGCTGAAAGCCGATTTCCTGACGCTGCCGTCGACCATCGGCCAGCTGCTCAAATTGAAAATCGGCGACGTGCTGCCGATAGAAATGCCGGAATCGATAGTCGCCAAGGTGGATGGCGTGCCGGTGATGGAATGCGGTTACGGTACTTCCAACGGCCGCTATGCGCTGCGGGTTGAAAAAATGATCAATCACCGCGACGGTGATGTTGATGTAAAAGGGAATGACCATGATTGACGACAACAAACCAGATCAAACTTCCGACGCCGAAGACGATTGGGCCAGCGCGCTCGCCGCTCAGACTGCCGCATCACAACCGATAGCGCAACCTGCGGCTGCATCCAAGGTGTTCCAGCCGCTCAGCGGCGAACGCACCGAGGTTGCCAAAACCGATATCGACATGATCCTCGACATCCCGGTGCAGATGACTGCCGAACTGGGGCGCACCAGGATCACCATCAAGAACCTGCTGCAACTGGCGCAAGGCTCGGTGGTCGAGCTGGACGGCCTGGCCGGCGAACCGATGGATGTGCTGATCAACGGCTACCTGATCGCCCAGGGTGAGGTGGTGGTGGTCAACGACAAGTTCGGGATTCGCCTGACCGATATCATCACGCCGTCCGAACGCATACATAAACTGAACCGATGAAATCCTTGCGCATTGTATGGCTGGCGCGGCTGGCCTGGCTATTGTCAGCATGTCTGACCCTGCCCGCCGCAGCCGTGATCGCTACGCCGCCGGCAGCGGCAGCACCCGCTGCGATGCCGGCATGGGGCGCGAGCGGCTTGCTGCAAGCGGCTTCCGGCCTGGCTATCGTAGTGGCGCTGATTTTCCTGTGCGCCTGGGTGGCGCGCCGGCTAGGGCTGCAAAAATACAATAGCGGCCGCCTGGTAAAAGTGATTGCCAGCACCAGCATCGGCCAACGCGAACGGGTGGTGGTGGTGGAAATCGGCGGCACCTGGCTGGCGCTGGGCGTCACACCGGGACGGATTCAATCCCTGCACAGCATGCCGGCCCAGGAAATCACGGAAGATCCCACGCTGCCAATCGGACCCGGCGCCTTCGCGCAAAAATTACGCGAATCACTGGGCCGCAAATAAGCATGACAATGCCCTTGCCCGTTTTTTCGGTGCGCTTAACCAACGCAGCTAACTGGGGTCAGAGTGAACTTTCTGCGCGCTTTTTGCAGAAACTTCACTCTGACCCCACTTAGCGGGCCACGGAGCACCTGCCTCATCGTTAAAAAAGAACAAAACTGCGTCGTGCGCCCGATCTTTCTCCGAATCCGTCATGTGGGGTCAGAGTCAAGTTTCGCGGTGAAGCCTGCGAAAGTTGACTCTGACCCCAGATGACTCCTGCCGGGACGATGTCATGAATTATGAAACCCTTATTAATATTTACTTATTAAAACCGATAGGCAGAATGCGTCCTCACTCCTTCCTTGCGCAACACCGCAAACTACTGTCGGCACTTTTTTCGACACTATGCGTGGCGCTGATCCTGTCACCGGCTATCGCCGCAGCACAAGCGCTGCCCGGCATCACCAGCACCGCCGGCCCCGGCGGCGGCCAGACCTGGTCGCTCAGCGTCCAGACTCTGCTGCTGCTGACCTCGCTCTCGTTCCTGCCGGCGCTGCTGCTGACGATGACCAGCTTCACCCGCATCATCATCGTGCTCGGCTTGCTGCGCACCGCGATAGGTGCGCAAAGCTCGCCGCCGAATCAGATCCTGGTCGGCCTGGCGCTGTTCCTGAGCTTCTTCATCATGTCGCCGGTCTTCGATAAAGCCTACAGCGACGCCTACAAACCGTTTTCAGAAAACAAGATCAGCGCCGAGCAAGCACTCGATCGCGGCATCCAGCCGTTCAAGAAATTCATGCTGAAACAAACCCGCGAAGCCGATCTGGCCCTGTTTGCGAGACTGGCGCAGACACCGCAAATGCAAGGGCCGGAAGAAGTGCCGCTAAGGATACTGGTGCCAGCCTTTGTCATCAGTGAACTGAAGACAGCGTTCCAGATCGGCTTCACCATCTTCATTCCATTCCTGATCGTCGATCTGGTGGTGGCCAGCGTCCTCATGTCGATGGGCATGATGATGGTGCCGCCCGCCACCATCTCGCTGCCGTTCAAGCTGATGCTGTTTGTGCTGGTCGACGGCTGGCAGCTACTGATCGGCGCCCTCGCCCAAAGTTTTTATACTTGATCCCCAGACCCTAAATGACTCCTGAATCGGTAATGTCGCTTGGTTTCCAGGCGATGAAAATGACGCTCCTGCTGGGTGCGCCGCTGCTGCTGGTAGCTTTGGTCAGCGGCTTGATCATCAGCCTGTTCCAGGCCGCCACCCAGATCAATGAAATGACCTTGGCGTTCATTCCCAAGCTGCTGGCGGTTTGTGCCACCATGGTCATTGCCGGGCCGTGGATGCTGAATTCCATCCTCGACTACATGCGCCAGCTTTTTTCCAGCATTCCGCAGCTGGTAGGCTGATGTCGCCGATCCTGTCCGTTACCTCTGCCCAGCTAAGCGCCTGGGTAGTGACGTTTGTCTGGCCCTTCGTCCGCATGCTGGCCCTGATCAGCGCCAGCCCCATCTTCGGCGAAAAGAAGGTAGCGCGTCAGCTTAAGGTCGGCCTGGCCGCATTGCTGGCGATTGCCATCGCCCCTACCCTGGGCGCCATGCCGACGGTGCCGCTGGTCTCCGCCGGCGGCGTCTGGATCCTGATCCAGCAAGTCCTGATCGGCTCGGCCATGGGCTTTTCCATAAAACTGGTGTTTGCCGCGGTACAAGCCGCCGGCGACTATACCGGCTTGCAGATGGGCTTGTCTTTCGCCTCCTTCTTCGATCCCAACAGCGGCGGCAACACCATGGTGCTGGCCAGCCTGCTGAACATGCTGGCGACGATGATTTTCCTGGCGGTCGACGGCCATCTGATGATGATCAGCATCCTGGTCGAGAGCTTCCATGTATTGCCGATTTCGGATGCGCCGCTGGCCGCCGCAGGCTGGAATTTCCTGGCGCTGGCCGGCGCCAATGTATTCTCGGCTGGGCTGATGCTGGCGCTGCCCATGGTAGCCGCCCTGCTGACCTTGAATCTGGCTATGGGCATTCTCAACCGGGCTTCGCCGCAATTGAGCATTTTTGCGGTGGGCTTTCCTTTGACGCTGCTGGGCGGGATCATGATGTTGCAGCAGTTGATGCCGCATCTGGCGCCGTTTCTGGAACAGCAGTTTGCGTTGGGGCTGGCGAATATGCAGCACGTGGCGCAGGCGTTGCACCAGTAAAGAAAATCGAAGCCGCAGCCGATCTGGCGTTGCCCTTCGGCTCGCGGCCGACAAATGAACTTCGCATGGCTTGTGCTGGTCATCGCCTGCCGCTGTCGCCGCTACCCTCGAACCAGACTTGATTTCTTTTGTAAGCCGCTCTTGTTCGCCGCTGGAGAGGCGGTGCATTTTTTAGTCTTTGACTTAAAACACCCTGTACGCACTTTTTATTCTGTCTTTGCGATCTCGTACATGGTAATTTGGTCAAACCTCTTTTAAAAAAGGCGAGGTGTTTGAGGCGCCTGCGCTGGTTTGGGCAGGCTTTAAAGAAGACGCGGATTAGGGATGCAGCAAACATCCCCAACCCGCTAACCAATCAACTAAATGGAGTAGTTAATATGGCTAAGCGCAATTCTACGCGAGACAGCAACACGCCGGTAGTAAATGCAGCACAACGGCTCACCGTGTCCTTCTATCAGGACGACAATCCCGAAACGCTTTGGATACGATTGCATGGCAGCGGAATCAAACAAACAGGCTTCAGCCCCAATACCAGTGTGCGTGTCAGGGTCATGACTGGGTGTTTGATGATTACCAGCGATTAGAACCAATACATCACTGGCATCCGCAATAAAAAACCGCTCTACAATTCCGCGCGGGTCGCGGGGTTGAGAGCGGATTTTTTTTCAATACGGCCGCCAGCGATTAGCGGGGTGGCAGAGCTTCAGATCACACGCCAATGGAAGTCGGCTGCAAGGACTGATATTGCATGTGTGGTTGAGTCTGAGCTAATACATGCAATTTTCAATTCAAATTCTTCGGCAAAATAATACCTTTGTTCTCGACCTCGACATATAGCCCTAATGCCGCCAGCATTGGTTCAACAATTTTTAAGAAAATTTCAGTCGAGATTGCACATGCTGTCGAATTGATGTGCGATACATTTTCAATGGGTATAAATGATCCATCCAAAAAATGAAAATATCACAAAAGTCCCGATGTTCTGTACTACTGATGCGATACGTGCAGCTAATATCCAGCAACGTAATCCCTGAATTTTTAACATCGCTCTGGAGTCATCACCCCAAACGGTTGATTTTTTTAATGCCGAGGCGTATCCCAATTTAGGCGAAACATGCCAATCAGAAGAAATATCAAGAGCATAACTGCGATCTTTGAGTATTCGCGCAATAAGCTGTTCTCGAATAAGTTGTTTCGCTATTAGTGAGGCATAGACTACGATGAGTGGAGCAAAAAATAAAAGTGTCATCAACGGGAATTGCTCTTTTCTTTAAGTGAAATTGGAAATAAAGGGGGCAGAGTCGAATATTCCAACGCGAATATTCGACTGACACCTTTATTTCCTTCGGTGCTGCTGCCGTCGCGCAGCGTCACCATACGGATTATTTTTTAAAACGTCTTAAATCAAGAACACGGGTGTCGTGCTTTATCGCAAAACCAAAGATAGCGGCGACAGCTAAAAATATGAACTCTACGATAAGAACTAATATTTTTTCGCTTTCTTTTGTAGCTCCATTCCAGAGTAAACAAATCAATGAAACACCAAGTGAGGCGTAACATAAAGTCGCGTGTACCCTCATTTCGAGTTTTGTTAAAACATCTTTTTTTTGTTTTTGAACCAACATTTTTTAGGAGGGCTACATTGAGAAATGAAGGGAGCAGAGAAATAAAGGGGCAGAGTCGAATATTTCAATGCGAATATTCGGCTCTGCCATTTTGTTTCACAGCTAAAAAAAACGCTACACAATCCCGCGTAAATCGCGGGATTGTGTAGCGGATTTTTATTTATTGATCATCCTTCTTCTCGTAGCTTTTTTTTGCTTTTTTGTAGGTGTTGTCGAAGGGCTTGATTTTGAGCATTGCTGCTCGACTTGAGATTCCACCTACAGCGCCAATAACAAGGCCGATACAAGACACCATTAAAGTTTGATCATATTTAAGACCAATAAAAATTAAAGAGACTCCGATAACGCAAAGAATGCCTCTAACCAATAGCGTAAAATTTCCATCTTCGATAAATTTACTCATTTTTTTCCGTTATTGCTTTTCGATATCTCTGTTGTAGCTGCCTTTAGCTTTTTTATAGGCGTTATCAAAAATTTTTAATCCTAGTGCCTTTGTTCGTCCTGAATATCCCGCTGCCGCGATCGCAGCTAATCCAATCGAAAATCCGAGGGCACGTAAATAGTAGTTTTCTACCCAATCTATAGATGTATATATCAAAGAAGCTCCTATCAGAAGGAGGGTACATATTGCAAGGCCACTGAAATTTCCTTCATTCATGATTTTCATTTTTTCAGTCCATTGTTTGTCCAATTCCGCGCATTACGTGCGATTGGAAGTGGATTTTTATTTATTGATCATCCTTCTTGTCGTAGCTTTTTTTTGCTTTTTTGTAGGCGTTGTCGAAGGGCTTGATTTTGAGCATGTGTGCCTGGGATGAGTACCCACCTATAGCAGCTATGGCTAGTCCTACAGCGATGCCAACCGTACTCCACGTCGCACTTTCCACATAATTAAAAGAAAGAATTACTACGATTGCACCTAAAAGAAATAGAAGAATTTTTACTGGATAAATGAAATTACCATCTCGTATAAGTTTCATTGTTTTCTCATTTCCTTTCTAGAGGATTATGATCTTTAATTTTTTCACCTAGTTCTGTTATTGCTGGGCCAACTATTGGGGATTTTTCACTGGTAATCTTAACGCCGTAGTCAACGAGCGAACCCCAGGACAGCACACGGAGGTTAGGCCTCAGAGCCTGTTCCAGCGCATTTGTCCCGAATCCAACCAAAGTCGCTGTCCAAGCCATGCTCAATTGAGTCGCTGCCCCTGCCTGCAATATAGGATTCGGGCTGTTTGCTAAAAATGTTCCATACGCCGTAGCCGCCGCCGCAAACCTCCCTGACTGCGTAGAAAGCCAGCCAGCCCCATCGGCCATCTGGTCTCTTGTTGGCAGCTGTGGATTGATCATCACCACAGAACATTGTGTCCCGATACAGCTTGCTTGCTTGTATGGATTAAGTACCCCTGAAGCATTATTCATATTCAAAGCAAGATTTTGCGTTGGCGACCACGCGTAAGTGTTGTCGGTACCTTGCTGGATATAGGCCATTAAGTCAGGGGAGACATTGAGCGGCACCTGCTGCATCAGATGTTGTGTGCCATCTTTTCCGTTCTGAACCACTGACCATTTTGCGCCATCATCGTAGACCGTCGCTTTATTGCCATCCACGTTGACAATTGAGCCTGTGCCGACACCTTCGCCCAATCTCTTATTGTCCGCCGCCCGCAGAGCATCTTCAACTTGCTCAACGGTGTATTTCCCGTTACTGTTCGCGGCTAGTTGCTTGGCAAGTGTTCTCTCATCCGGATGCAACTGCCGATTGTTAGCTTCCACATTCAAACTAGACGCCGCCCCAGCCCCACCACCAACAACTGCCCCCAGCGCCGTCGCCGTCACTTGCGCCAATCCCTTCGCCACCCCATCCGGCAAGCCCATGTTATCAATTGCCGCCCCGATTGTACTCATCGCTTCCGCCGACACAAACGCACCCGCAGCACCAGCCGCACCGCCCGTCAACGCACCAATACCGGTATGCAGCGCAACCCGATAATCCCCTTTCTCTCCCCATTTCGCAGCCTCAGCACGTAAGGACGCCGCTTGTTCGGTATCGCCGCTGTCCTCAGCTTGCTTTGCTTCAGCATTGAGCGCCTTTTGCTGCTTGTCCGCATAGGTCCCTATCGCCATCGCCGCCTGCTGCCCAAACGCCGCCACGATCTGCGTCTCTGCCGTCACCTGGCTATTGAGTTGCTGTCCATCCCAATCCTTGGTCACCGAACCGGCATTGTTCACACCCACATCGTGATTGACCGCGGCCACAGCCTCAGTCGCAGTTTGCCCAGTCAATTGCTGCTGCTTCTGATCGTCGCTGATCACAATTGTGCCGCCGCTCACCCCGCCATGACTAGTGCCATGGGTGTCGCCACTGGCGCTGCCAAAGCCCACAGAAGTACCGGCCGGGCCGGCGTTCGATTTGCCGCCCGGCGTCTTGTCGTTCTGCTGGGCATAGCCGCCGCCAACACTCGCACCGGTGGCGTCGTAGCTGCTGTGATTCTCGATATCGCTTTGCGTCAAGGTTTGCGTGACCAGCATATTGGCGTTGTTTTTTACAGCCGTGTCGCTGCTGGCAATCACCCCGCCCTTGAGATCGGTGTTGCCGTTGACGTTCACAATAAAGCCGCCGTCGCCAGTCTTGATGCCGGATTGTTCGCCCACGCTGGCGTAGTTGCCGTCGACCTTGCTTTGACTGTAGTTGGCGCTGCCGCTCACGCCCACGCCGATGGTGATGCTGCCGCCGATGGCCTGGTCTTTGCTCTTGTAGGTGCTGGTGTCTTGCAGGCTTTCGATGTTCAGATTGCCCTGGCCGCTGGCGCCGACATTGGCAAACACTTGATTGCCGCTGGCCACCGCGCCTTTGATATTGGTGTCGTGGCCTGACGACAGCACCAGCGTGTTGCCGGCGCTGACATGGCTGTTGACGTTGGTGACATCGGTACCGTCGCTGTTGCCACGGCTGCCGGCCGCATTGGCGGTGATACCCGCCGCGAAGCCTTTGCCGTCATAGGTGGCGGCAATCCCGATCGCCGCGCTGCTCGATGAACTGGTCGAGTGTTGCGTATCGGTGCTTTGCGCCGCGCCCAGATTGATATCGCCATCGGCTTTCAGGACTGCGCTGTGCCCGGCAATGACGTCGCTGCCGATCACATTGAGATGGCTGTCTTTGCCTGCTCCAGTGGCGGTCATTATCACGTTGCCGCCGGCCTTGACGCTGGAGCCGACCACGGTACTGCCGCTTTGCGTACTTTCGCTGTTGCTCTTGCTCGAACCGACCGTCAGGCTGATGGTGACGCCCCTGGTCGGATCCTGGGCGGCGTTCACCGCGCTGTACGCCGAGCCTGCTGCCGCCGCACCGGCCATTACCTTCATCCGCGCATCATCCGTTTTATTGCTGGCAGACGCCATTTGCTGCACGCCCTGCACGGCGTTGATCAGCGGTGCGGTCACCCCCACCGTCAAGCCGCTTTGGCTCGCCGAACTGGTCTGCTTGCCATCGTAGGTATCGTGAACGGCAATTACGTTGATTTTTTGCGCAGTCACACCGACATCGCCTTGCATCGCAATCACGTTGCTGCCGCTTTGCGTATAGGTATTACCGGCGCTGATATTGACATTGCCGTCTATGCTGCCCACCGTGCTGCCGGTGTTCGTGACTTGCCGGCTGGTTTGCGTGTTTTGCTGGCTCTTCGATCCCATCGTCACGCCGACGCCGCCGCTGCTGAACATACCGGAAGTCTTTTCTTCGAAGCGGTAGCTGCTGTCGCTGGTGTTTTGCGCGGTGGCGATGGTGACGTTGTTTTTGGCGTGCAGATCAATATCGTTAGTCGCCACGATGTTGCTGCCGATGACGCCGATGTCACGCCCGGCCTGCACGATCACCGAATCCCCCGACAAGGTGCTGCCAATCGCGGTGGTGGTGTTGAGGTTGGTCTGCGAACGGTCGCTCGAAGATGACAGCATGCCTTTGGAAGTGACATACACCGCCTGATCGAGGCTGCTGCTTTGCTCGGCGCTGCCGATGTTGACATCACGCCCGGCGGCGGCGACCAGTTGCGATCCGGCGTTGACATAGGCGGCGCTGGTGTTGATATCCTGGCCGGCGATCAGGGCCAGCTTGCCGCCGGCGTCGATGGCGCTGCCGTTGGCTTGGGTCTGGCTTTGGTAGAGGTGATTGTCCTGATTGTAGGTGGCGTTGTAGCTGCTTTGGGTAGTCACCGCCGTCAGATTAAGGTCACGCCCGGCGGCCAGGGCGGTGTCGCCGGTGGTGCTGATGGCGGTGGCCGCCAGATTGATGTCACGCCCGGCTTGTACCGATAGCTGATCGGCGTTGACGCTGGCGATCCGTCCCAGGGTGATGTTGGTGCCCAAGACGCCGGTGGCGGAGTAGGCGGCAGTCGTCATCGTCACATCACGCCCGGCCAGGATGCCGACGCGGTGGCCGCTGATGGCGCCGCCGTTGTTGAAGATGTCATTCTGCGCCACCAGAATCGTGCTGCCGTCCTTGCCTGTGCTGCGGATGTTGCCGCTATTGGCGATGTCGGTGGCTTGCACGATCAGCTTGTTGGAAGCCTGCAAAGTACCGCCGTTGCTGAGGCTGCCGTTGATGGCCAGGTCGATATTCTTGCCGGAGATTAGAGCCCCAGTCGGCGCGATATCTTCGACGGAGGCGCGGGCCAGGTAGACCACCGGCGCCAGCACACGGGTACGGCTGCCGTCGGGCAGCGTAACCTCTTGTTCAACCAGCCAGACGATGTCGGCGGTCAGCGCCGCCATTTGCGCAGCGGAGAGCGCGATGCCGGGCGTCAGCTGGAAGCGCTGCGCGTAAGCGACACCGGACTCCATCAAGGCCTTGTATTGCTCTTCATTGCTGGCGTAGCCGTCCAGGAAACGTTTGCCGGTCAATTGGGCGATCTGATCGTTGATCAGCTTTTGTTCATAGAAACCGTCGCCCAGCCGCTTTTGCACTTTCTGCGGATCGAACGACAGCCGGTTCAACAGGTAATCGCTGGAAATGAAATTTCTGTAATTGGTGAACTTGGGATCGGTTTCGATCAAATACGGCTGGCCCGGTTGCGGGCGAATCGTAAACAACTGGCTGTTGGGCAGCACCAGATTGGGCAAGGGTGCATCGGGCGTGCCAATGGTTTGGCGGCTGCCGCTGGGAGCGATACTGCCGCCGCTGCCGGAACCGATGGTCCCCGCCGCGCCGTTCGCCGACAAGGAACTGCCATCGACGCTCGGCGTTGCATTAGGATCAACCCCATTGCCGACAGCCTGATTCGGATCGGTCGCGGGCTTTGTATTCTCTTGCTTGGTCCAGACTTGCAGCGCCAGCGGTATCTTCGACAGCACGACATCAAAGGCGTCGGGGCTGCCGTTGACGTAGTCGTAGTGGTCTCGATGGGGATGGCCGCTCACCGTATGAAAATAGTTCTCTCCTTTAGTCATGTGATTGGTGGTGATGGTTTCGCCCGTCGCGCCGATATTATTGATGTCGCCGGTATGGCCGGTGATGCTGCCACCGGCGATGATGGTGCTCTTGTCGTTGGTGACCGTGCCGGACAAGACCATGTTGCCGCCCGAGCTGATCTTGCCGGGCGCGCTGCTCGTGACTACGCTTTGCTGGACGATCTGGGTGTAATCCCGTTTGTTAAACCGCTCGCTGCGCCAGTTGCCGGGCAGGATCAGCACCAGTGCGCCGTCGCCGCTATCGCCCCAGGTGACCTGATCGGCCGTGAACCAGACACCGGGGGCCTTGTCTGGGTTGTATTCGATGACGCGCTTGGTTTTACTGGGATCGATCTGCAATTCGGTGCTGAAATGATCGTTGCGGTTCATCAAGGCCGCGGTTTGCAGCCGCAAGTCGCCGCCGGCGTCGATGGTGGCGGAGGCGTTGAGAATGCTGGCGGCGTTGCCGCTGACATGGTTGTCGGCGTCGAGCGCACCCCCCAGCGCCATGTCGTTCAGGCTTTGCATGATCGCGTATTCGCGGTTGACGATGGTGGCGGCGCCGATATCGAGATTGTTGCGTGCCGCAATCACGCCAGCCTGGCTGCTGCTGCCATCGGCATTGAGCACGCCGTCATTGGTCACGCTTTGCGCGCCAATGGCTACATCATCGCCATAGATACGGCCCAGGTTGTAGAAGCTGTTGCCGGCTTTGATGACGGTGGCGCCATTGCCGGCATTGACCAGCGCGCCATATTGATTATTGAAATTGGCGGCCGTCAGGCTCAGATTGCGTACGGCTTCCAGATTGCCGGCGTTGGTCAGCGTGCCGCTGGTGCTGAAACTGAAATCGCGATTGGCGCTGAGCAGGTTGCCGGTGCTGTTGGTGTAATCACCTTGCAGCTTGAGCGTCAAATCCTGGCCGGCGATGACTTTGCCGTCGCCGGTGATGGTGTTGGCGTTGATGGACAGGTTTTTATCGCTGCCGATATTGCCCGCTGCATTGCTAACGTTGCCACTGCTGGAAAGGGCAATATTTCCGCCATCGCCAGTGGTGTTGCCGATCTGGCCGCCGCTATTGTCGAGGCTGGCGAGGGATAACGCGATATCGCCTGATGCGCCGATATTGCCGCCGGTGTTATTCAGCGTGGCGCCGGCTTGGTTCAGGCGGAGGTTCCTGGCGGCGAACAGCTTGCCCTGGCGAGTATCGATTTCGTTCGCAATCTCCAGGTGCAAATCCCCGCCGGCGATGATCTGGCCTTGCTGCGTGTTGCTCAAGCGCGAGGCGGCCAGGGTGACATCGCCATTGCCGCCTATGGTACCGGCGTCGTTGACGATGCTTGCGCCGCCTTGAAGCGTGGTGGCGCCCGTGCCGCTGTTGGCAATCCGACCCGAGGTATTGTCGATGCTGCTGCCGAAGATAGCGAGCGTCGCAGCGCTGCCATTGGCTTCGACGCGGCCAGCCTGATTGCTCACGGCGGCGCTTGCCGTGGCGGACAGCGAGCCGTCGCTCTGGATCACGCCGGCGTCGTTGGTCAGCGTGCCATCGGCGTTCAGCGCCAGATCTTGTTTGCTATAGAAAGTGCCGTTCGTGTTGTCGATATCGCTAGCGTTGACACCGATGCTGCCTGCGCTGCCGATAAAACCACCGACGCCATTGGCGGCGGTATTGCTCAGCCCTTGTTTCAAGCGGATATCGAGCGCCGATGCACCGATGTTCTGCACCGTGCCCGCTGCGTTATTCAAGCTGCGGGCCTGGATGGCAAGGCCGTTCTTGATTGCTTCGATTTTACCGGCCGCATTGTTGACTTGGCCCGCCGCTTTCAGCGCCAGGCTGTCGCCGGCCAGATAACCCTTGTTGCTGTTGTCGATGTCGCCGCTGATGGCGGTGACCGTTGTACGGCCAGCACCAAACAGCGAACCGGAACGATTGTCGATGCTGGCTGCGGTGACGTTGGCGCTGCCGTTGCTGCCTATGCTGCCGCCTTGGTTGTGTAAAGCGCCGCTGCCGAGATTGACGTTCATCTGGCCGGCTCCTGCATGGGAGATTGTACCGCCGGCGTTGTTCAACTGCTGCGGCGTCAGGGTCAGATCGGCGCTGTTGGTCTGGATCAGACCGCCATTGCTGTTGTCGAGCGACCCGGCGACATCGATGATGCTGGCGTCCTTGCCGAACTGGGCGATCTGGCCTTGCCGGTTCGCCAGATTGGTCGCATGGATCGTCAGTTGATCGGCGTTGATCTTGCCGCCGACATTCGACAGGCTGCCGGAGCTGCTTGCCAACTGCGCGCTATTGATCACGCCGCGATCGTTGACGACGGCGCCGGCAGCGTTGATGCTGGTGCTGCCTGCTGTTTGCAAATTACCGCCAGTGTGGTCGATATCGCCGTCGCTGGCTGTCAGCGTCGTGCTGCCGCCGGCGCTGGTTTGGGCGTTGCGAAGATTGATACTGCCTGCCGTCATCGATACATTGCTGCCGGCGGTGTTCTGGCCGGTGGCTGTCAGCGCGCCGTCGGCCTTGAGATTCAAATTTCCGGTTTGGCTGACTTGGCCATTGGCGTCGATGCCAGCCGCCAGCACGCCGCTCGATTGCACGCTCGCCGCTGTCAGATTGAGATTGCTCTGCGCCGCCAGCGTGCCGCTATTCGAGATTTGCCCTGCGCTGTTGAGATTGACCGCTTGCTGCGCGTACAGCGTGCCGCTGTTGGTGATGTCGTCGTCGCTGCGTATGGCGACGCTACCGCTGGCGTTGGTTTTACCGTTGAGCGTGACTTTGCCGCGGCTGTCGAGATGGATGTCGCCGTCGTGTGCGGACATCGTGCCGAGGTTGCGCACGCCGACGCCAAATTCAGTGCCGATAAGACGGATCTTGTTGGCGTACATCCCGCCCAATTGAGCGACGTCGATGCCGACGGTCGGCTGCGCGCCTTCGCCCTGAATCACTGTGACGCCCAGATCGGCGTAATTGACTTGATTGTTGCCGGTGACGGCGTTGAGCCGATTGGCCCACAACTCGCCGTTCACCTGGATGCTGCGAGAAATTAGGTCAAATTGCGCAGTATTCGAGGCATTCATACCATTGATCTGAATATCGCCCCGCGTGACGCGAAACGCCTCCAGGCTGCCATCGGCGCCGAATTGCGGTGTGCCGGTAGTCAGCACGCCGCGCGTGGTATTGATAAAACCGCAACCGGAGCAAGTAATACCGTTCGGATTGGCGATGATTACTTCGGCGCGTTGCCCGGCCACTTCGGTGTAACCATTCAACAGACTGCGGCCGCCGCCCATGACTTCGTTGAGGATGATACGAGCGCTGCCATTGGCCAGATTTGGATTGCCTTCGACCAGACCGCCGAGCTGCGTTTGCGTGATCGTGCGGGCGTTGTTCAGAATCACGCCATTGCTATCGACGTTGTATTGCTCGTAGCGATTGTGACTCACGCCTGCGGCGTTGGGCGTAACAATCTGCACCAAAGGCCGCCCACTTGCGCTGCGATCGATAGTGGGACCCGAGCCGCCATTCTTGTACGCCACCATTTGCGCTTGCACTACGGTGACACCACCGAACAGCGCCGCCACCAGCAGGCTGAGCGTGGCAAAGCGGTGCAGCGGCGCGGCGGTCACATCGGCTGCGCATCCTGCTCCCGTCGCTTTACCCTGGCTGGACACATTCTCCGAAACAGCCATCAACATGCTGCGGTTTTTATTGAAAATGACGCGATAGGCTTGCTGATTCATGGCTATTCCAATTCAGGAAGTGGGATTCTTACGGTGGGGATGGGCAAGACAGGCCGAAACTGCCATCTTCTTTGCGAAGACGGAATTTTCCACTCTACAAATTCACTTTCCGATTGGATATAAGAAATTTCTTGGATTTGCTGCGATTTTCAATTCTTCACAAATTTCGCGGAGGTTAATGAAGATTAATGAATGGCATGAATGGATTTTTTTGTTATTAGATATAATTCAGCAGCGAGATTTCCCAAAAATCTGCTGTGCTGTTTGCAAGCTCATCTGCCACCGGTACAACTCGGTAATCGCGCTGGTGTAGTTCAAATCCTTCGTCGATCACGATCGCATCACAATCTCGATGTTTTCCAAGACCGATCCCTGCACCGGACCAGCATTTGATGAATTTCCAATGAGTTTCCAATGAGTTTCCAATGAAATCCAATCAAATTTCCGACGACCCCGAAGACACTCAGCACAGCTCCGCCGAACGTGCCGCGGCTGCCTCTCGCAGCACCTGGGTAAGTGTCTGGGTCAATATTTTTCTGAGCATTACTCAGGTCGCGGTAGGTATTCTCTCCAAATCCCAGGGCCTGGTTGCCGATGGCGTCCATTCGCTATCCGATCTGGTGGCGGACTTCGTGGTGCTGTTTGCCAGCCATCACGGCAAGAAAGATGCGGATGAGGATCATCCTTACGGTCATCAACGCTTCGAGACTGCGGCCTCGCTGGTGCTGGGCTTGCTGCTGCTGGCCGTCGGCGTCGGCATGTTGTGGTCTGCCTTGCTCAGGCTGGAAGATCCGGCTGCGATACAAAAAGTGCATGTGGCCGCGCTCTGGGTAGCAGGCGCCGCTCTGATTGCGAAGGAAACCCTGTTCCGTTACATGCTGGCGGTAGCCAAGCGCGTCAAATCCAGCATGCTGGTGGCGAACGCCTGGCATGCGCGTTCCGATGCGGCGTCTTCGCTGGTGGTGGGGATAGGCATCGTCGGCAATCTGGCGGGATACCCGATCCTGGATCCGATCGCAGCGCTGATCGTGGGTTTCATGATTGCCAGGATGGGTTGGGAATTTGGCTGGGACGCGCTGCATGACCTGATGGACCGCGCGGTCAACGAACAAGAAGTCGAGGCTATCCGCCGCACGCTGCTTGAAACGCCCGGTGTCAGCGGTGTGCATGACGTGCGCACCCGCAAGATGGGCGACATGATCGTGGTCGATGCGCATCTTGAAGTTGATGCGGCGATTACCGTCGAGGCTGGCCACGATATAGCCGTCGCAGCGCGGCAGCGGGTGTTACAGCGCCATCGCGTATTGAATCTGATGACGCACGTGGATCCGTGGCGGCGTCCGGATCTGGATCACGGAAGCGCCGACCGAGCAAACCTTACAGATAATTCAGCAACGAAATCTTCCGAATCTGCACAAACGTCTGCTGTGTCGCCTGCAGCGACATCTGCCGCTGATACAACTCGGTGATCGCGCTGGTGTAGTTCAAATCCTGGATATCGGACAGATAGCTCTTGTCCGACAGATTGCGGCTGTCGCCATTGACGTTGAGCGTATCCAGCTCTTGCATGCGCGAACCTACCGATGAACGCACCGTCAGCACATTGTCGAGCGAGTTGGACAACTTGACGTTGGCCGTAGCCAGCGAATTCAGCAGTTGCGCCTTGGCCGCAGGGGTGCCGGCGTCGACCGGCGTTTTCAGCGCGCCGATCAAATCCTTGAGGGCGCCGAACATGTCGGGATTGGCGTTTTTTGCGGTGTTGACGGCGAAGCTGTCGCCAGTGGCCGGTGCTCCGGTCAGGGTGATTTGCAAACCGCCGAACTGAATCGGTGCGCCGGAGGTGTACGCGCCGGGCGTGACTACCGGCGGCGTATCCGAATTGGTAATGTTGAAAGTGGTGGCCGAGGTGAAATTGATCGAAAAATTCTTGCCGAAATCGGGATTGGTGGCGTCGATCACTGAAGTTGCGCCGTACACGCCGTCGCCGGTGTTGGCGGCAGAGGAAGTGGCGACGTAACCGGCGTTGCCCTGTGCACTTTGGAAAATGCTGCGGCCGTCGTCGGTGCCGGCCATTTGCCGTGAGATGTCGACCTGCAGCAGTTGCTGGCCTTGATCGCCGACATATTGCACGCCGCCGCCGGCCTGCGGCACGAAGGGCGCGCTGCCGCTTTTGAAACCGGCGAACAGGAACTGGCCGTTGCCGTCATCGGTGTTCGCCAAACCCAGCAGCTGGTCGTAATTGCTTTGCAAGGTGGTGGCAATCGAGCCGCGATCGGCGTCGCTCATGGTGCCGTTACCGCCTTGCACTATCAGGCCTTTGATGTTTTGCAAGAGCGTGGTGACGCTTTGCAGGGCGTTGTCTTCCAGGCCCAATGTGCGCGTTGCCTGGGCGCGGCTGGTCGAGTATTGCTCGTTGAGATTAATCGATTGCGATGCGCTTAGCGCCCGGGTTGCGCCCAGCGGGTCGTCGGACGGCGTCAGGATTTTCGACATGGCGCCGATCTGCTGTTGCACACGCAACAGGCTGGTTTGCTGGGAGCCCATCGCCGCCAGGCTTTGATCATAAAACGATTGAGTACTGATACGCATCTTGTTCTCCTGGGTTACAACTCAACTACAGCTCATCCTGTTTTTCAGTGCACTAACAAACGCAGCTAACTTAGCTAACTGGGGTCAGAGTGAACTTTCTGCGCGCTTTTTGCAGAAACTTCACTCTGACCCCACTTAGCGGGCCACGGAGTAGCTGCCTCATCGTTAGAAAGAACAAAACCACCTGGTGCGCCCTGTCTTTCTCCGAATCCGTCATGTGGGGTCAGATACCGTCTTGAATAGCAAGCCCGTTGGTTAAATAATTTGGATCGAAGGGCTTGCCAGTACGGACCACCCCGTAAATAAGATGCGTCATTTTGT
>Ga0210409_10000781_pt1 | contig 46644 bp, 48 predicted proteins | sample IncBWH17MmetaG_FD_161649 | JGI IMG/M metagenome (GOLD analysis project Ga0210409, IMG submission 161649) | Forest soil microbial communities from Barre Woods Harvard Forest LTER site, Petersham, Massachusetts, United States - Inc-BW-H-17-M | ecosystem: Environmental > Terrestrial > Soil >... | reverse complement strand
GCGGATTGTGTTCACATTTCAACGTTCGCTGCGATATCTTTGCAGGTGTGCTCTCGCGGTCACTAATTGTGGATCAGGCAAACAAAGCCGCACCGCACGCCGTTTGTCAGCGTCGGCGACGGTTGCGCCTGTCCATCTGTTGGTCCCAAGCGATGCAGGCGAGATTCGCTAAGAGCACATTACTTTGGCGGTGACGGCATCGCCGAAGAATGGTGATCGACGATCATCCAGCGGTCACCGTTTTTGAAGTAGGTGAAGCTGTAGCGTGCTGGGAAGATTTTGCTCTCACCGTTTTGGACATATGAAAACGTGTAATAGCCGGTATTAACTGCCGTGTTGCCATACACGCGGATTAGCTGATCTCCGAACGTTACTTTCAGACCGGGAAGGGCTTTGAACGCGGCTACGAAATAGTCCCGCAGCGCTGCCGGATCAGATCGAAGCTTCGGGGATATGGTCCCCCAAAGGACTGCGTCGCTGGAATAGAGCGGAAGCACTTTCTCGGGATCGTCCTCACCAAGTGCTTGCGCCCAAGCTGCGGTTGCCGCCGCAACTTCGTCCTTGGGTTCGGCTGCCGTGGTCGGGGAGAACGAAGAAACTATGACCGCCAGCGTGAGGCCCACGCCGACGACCTTCGGAGAAGCTCGCATAGTAAGCCTCCATGGGTGGTGAACGCCTGATGATGTCAGTTGAGTGCAGAAGCCACAAGGCCGGCTGTGCTAATAGTCCCCGCACCGCACCGCGAGCCGTCCCGCGTTCAGCGACCACGACACTAGCGAAACCAAAATCGAAATCCCGCTCGACGTCCGCGCACACGATGCAGGTGAAGTGGTCTTTGGGTCGACGCATTCGCACCCAAATTGAGATTCCGAAACGTCACATTCACTCGTTAAAATTGCGAATCAAAGGGGGATACTTTCAGGGCTGGGTGTCAGTAGGGGTGTTGCGAGTATGTCTCTGCAGTTCCACCGAGCCGTCGAGAACATGGACATCTGGAGCGCGAGCTGCGCTGACATTTCGTTCGTCATTACATTTGCAAGTCCGACCGGCTCCGGCTTTCACGGGCGTCGTGGCTTTCTTGCTTCGCGGCGGCCACTCTATTCGAGCACAGGCGCGGTCAAGGTCATCGGTTCACCGTTCAATAGCTTCGCGGACGCCGAAGGGGCCTGCAACGCAATGCTTGGGACTTTGGAGCGGGCCGGAAGAGGCGGCTCTGCTCAAGTAAACAACGCCGCGCCGCTGTCGGTGAACTTCACGTAGGTGCCGCTCTCGTGCCGCAGTAACCAGCCGAGCGCAATGGCGCGCTCGATCCCGGCGCGGAATTGCTCGCCACTACCGCCAGCCCCCAGAAACGGTTCATTGACGCGCTCGATGTAGATGCGGCCATCCTGCACCGCTTCGACGCTGTTAGCGTTCTGGCGCGGGATGCTGAACTCAACATCAGCGTCTTCAAACCTTTATCGGCGCCCGCTCAATTTGCGTCATGTCATTATGTTGGACAGTGTTTGTGTCGCCGTTATCCCACGAGATAGTGACTCCACTCCAAGTCGCAGCGGTAACCGTTCCAAGATCGGTGGCGCTGTCTTCCCAGCGAACGCGGTCGCCAACCTTGAGGGTTCTGGATTGATCGCCGGTCATTGCATTCGCTTTCCGACGTCATCAAGTACGCGGCAATGCCACGCGCCCCTTACCCTCGCATTCCTTACATGGCGCAGGATAAATTCTATGGCCCGGTTCTGCCGGTTGCTTCACCTTGGAAAATCCCGTCCCGTCGCAGGCAGGGCAATTGATTTCTGCAACTGCTTCTTTTGATTTATCACTTTTCATAAAAATCGCGCTCCAAAAAGAGCCATGGTACCCCTCTCGCAGTCGAACACCAACGGCCTTTCCCGCCGAGTGCAATCCTCGGGGCTTTTCTTTTATCTGCGAAAACGAGGAAGAGAGCTGGCGGCAATCCGCGTGATGGTTTTACTGACGCATTTTTGGCTCGAACGAAACACAAGCTGTGGACAGGTCTGGTCGAAGGCAGATGCGCGATTGCGTGGCTCTGAACTCTGACTACGATTTGTCGATTATTAGGACGGCGATTTTCATGGAAGAGTTTATCGAAGAGCGGGTCAAACTGATCAGGTCGCTTGCCGACAAGGCTGATCCGTTCATCAAACCCCGCCTCATAAGACTTGCTGAAAGATATGAACATGAATTGTGGGTGCGCCGTCGCCCAGCATTCGGCCGTTATCGCGGTAGCCTCAATGCCGGTTCGTCGTCTCTAAAAACTTGAGCAGTTGCCGCGTAACGGCAAGGCCAAAGGTTCACTCTCGGCTAAAGCATGTCGCCGGGCGCTGGGGTGAGCAGTACGTCAGCAACGGCGCACTCATCGCCGCCGCCACGTATCTCGGCCTCAAGCTGTCCCGGCCTTACGGCCCTAACGTCCGCGTCGGCGTTGCCGTACCCTAGCCCTTCAACTATGAAGTGTTACAGGCTAAGAAATCAATTTAGGCCGGGGATGATTACGGCCGGTTTTTAACTGGGGAGCGAACTAGAGTGCGGTTCGATGAAGCATTTGATGTCCTTGTTGAGCATTGCGTCCGGGTGGTACCTACGCTCGGCGCGGCGAGAGCGCCCGGCGCAAACAACCCGCGCACGAGCACTTACGGAAATGACATCTTCATCGCAAAAGTCGTACAGTCTTATTGGCAAAGGCATGGGCTCGGATATCAGGACCTCTCGGCTCAGCACTATGTCGGATTTTATGACGCGGCTTGGGAGCTATGCCGGATTGGCGTGCTTAGACCCGGGCAAGTCGCTGCTATGGGCGGGGGAAGCATAGGTGGCGGCGTGTTTAGCGGTGATGGTTACTCAATCACCGAGGTTGGTGCGACTTGGCTGACCGACCGGCAGAGAAGGGCCGGTGGTGACCCGAGCCGCATGTCTGAGCTTTTTGCCGCCTTCGTCCCGAAATTTGGTTCAGGCTTCCTGCAGCGTGCGAATGAAGCAATCCGTTGCCATCGCCACGGAGATTATCTCGCCACGTGTGTGATGGCAGGCGCGGCCGCAGAGTCCATCTTGCTCGCTGTCGCAATAGGCAAAACCAAAGACGAGCGCGGGGTCTTGAAAATGTACAACAGCGGCGGAGGCCGAGGACGTATCACAAGGAGCGTAAGCGCGGGCCTGTCAGAGTCGCTTCGGCGCCCATTTGAAGCTGGCCTGCAGGTCCTTCATTATTGGCGCGACGATGCTGCGCACGGAAAGGCGACAACAATCAATGAGATTGAGGCCTATGCGAGCCTCACGCAGCTTCTGAGATTGGCTCAACTTTGTGCTGATAACTGGGATGAACTAACGACCTAAGCCTTTAGACCACGTGTGGTCGCCTATTCGCTTTCCAGCACTGTCGGCGCTGCCGTCGCCCCAGCATTTGCGATCACCGCGAGGAAACGGCAGTGCTGGACCCGAAATCCATATTCAATAGCATCGCCGTGCCGACGATTGCGACGATCAAGGCGATAATTAGCGGCGTGGCAGATTTGCCCGGCTGCATTCATCCCTCCTATCGCTATCGAGTGATACTATCACGGCCCGACGCGCTCCCAGATTCCAACTCGACCGCTGCCAAAGGATGACAACGAAGATCACCAGATTCGACACGAACCAAACGCCCAATATCTCGAATATGGCCTTCATGAATGCTCATTCCGACCGGGTGCTGTAGGCCTCGACAGCGTGCGCCAGAAAGATGCCCGCGCTACATAACCCAAGAAATGCTGCAACGATCGCGACCATCGAACTCACCCTGTTGCGCTAGAAAAAAGGACCGCTCGGTTGCCACAAGCGGCCCCAAGTCTAGGGAGGAAAGCGATAGCGGTGGGGGGCGCTACCGCATGCTTTACCTAAGATGATCGCGATCAGCGGCTCAATTGAACGATGGGGTCACCGACCGATACGAAAGTTTACGGCGCTCTGCCCTTATCGGTTCCCAGGGGCTGAACGCCAGTGGGTGGGGCCGCCCCTACCGCGCTGAAATCAGGAAGAGCGGCCGCTGCCGACTGCTTCGCAGCTGCAGCCGGGTTTAAAAAATCATAAGTAGAAAGTTGGATAGCTGCAGTGATACTCATAACACGGGTGCAAAAACGGCCCCGGCCTTCGTCGCACTGGAAGCCACAATCAGTGGCGGTTCGCCGTCTCCAAAGCGACGGCCCAAGAACTCCCGCTCCAACGTCTGTCATAACTCAGATGTAAACCCAGAAACTCATCGACCCCGTTAGTGGAGCACACAATCAATGTCATCACACCTCGCCATGACGATCAAATTGGACGATATGGACGGTGAAACGAGAGCCGAGCGCAGAGATGCTGCCAACAGTTTTTACGAGGCCATTCGCGTTCTCGCCGGTGTCACTGTTGACGTGAACGAAACCGACGACGGTTACTTGTTTGGACAAATTCGCGACCTGCCGGACGACAAAGCCAATGCTATCGAGGCCATTGTCGGCTTCACTACTTTCGTTGAAGTAGCGACGATTTAGTGGAGACGCACACCATGCATTCGGGATACTGGCAAATTTCTTGAGTTGATCACATGAACCGACCAGCCCCGAAAACGTTACGGCGACGCTTTTTCGTCGCGCTCGGCCATGGCATTCACGTGACGTGGCCGGTGTTATCGGCAATTCTAGCGCTTCAGTTTGCACTGGGCTTGCTGGCTGGTTTTGTTGAGGGCTGGTCTCTCGGGGATGCGGTCTATTTCACTTTCGTTACCGGCCTCACGATTGGTTACGGTGATCTCGTCCCGAAGCAGACGTTGGCGCGCGCACTTGCGATAGGAATTGGCTTTTTCGGGCTTTTTATCACAGCTCTCATAGCGGCAATTGCAGTCTACGCCATGCACTCAGCGCTCACCAATGGCGGGAGCGGGGGTGAGGACAGATCTTAAGATCGACGAGGTGATCGGGTAAACGCGATGCTGGCAGAGTTGGTAAGGAATATGGGCTAAAGTCTCGGTGTTGATCATCGTGATAGAGGTGAACGATAACGGACAGACGGCGTGATGCGCACCCGACACCCCATCTCCGGCATAATGCTAATGCCACGCGGCAATGGCCTGCTTGGGGAGCACCATCAAGAGGTGCTGGCGTTGTTTGCACGGCTCGACCCAACGCTCAAGCGCTACGTGATGAGCCACGCTGTTGAAGTTCTCACCGCTACTAGTGACATCAAAACCGCCGTGCAGGTGTTGCTGCACATGAGCGAAGCAGACGCTTGATGCGGAGATCGATTAATCTGCGAGAGCCCGAAAGCATGAGGCGTCATGGTCCAATAAGATCATCTTTATCAGCCCAATAAAGCTGAGCAATGAGACCCTTTCCTTCCTGCTTTAGTCCAAACCACATGAACCTTTTCAGTTTGTGACCATTCTTAACGTCAGACGTACACGAGATGATACCAACATAGTCGTAGCAGTATTGAGTTGCTTCAACGTTGCCGAGATTGTTCGTCGTTACCAGCTTGGTAACCTGCCCATCCTTTTCAAGACCGAGTTTGTTTTCACCGACATTATACGCCCATTGTTCAAAGCACGTATCGCCTTTGCAATGATGCGGGTCATGAATTGTTGGTTTTGTTTTATTCTTCTCTGCCATGTCCACGGTGGCAGCAGCAGCAGAAGCCCAAAACCCCATTTTTTTTAAAACTTCGACTGTCAAATCCGTCTTCGTGAACTGCTTGAACTGGTTGGCAAACTCCTGAACATTCTGCGACTGAAGCGAATTGAATGCGAGGTCCTCTGGCGTAACATGTTCAGCATTTGCGCCACAAACGCCTCCGGTAAGAGCGGCGAGGAGAACGAGGCTCGTGAGGGTCTTACGCATGGTTCCTTTCCGTGGGGAATATCCAGCCTCGTCGGTCTCGCGCCATGCCCTGCCGAGACGGCCGAAGTCGTCAAGCACGAGATAGACGTCGCGGTGCGTGTTGTCTTCGGGTAAGGTACAGAATCGCCATCGCCGGTGAGCACCTATTTTTTTAATTTCAACCTGCCAATAAAATCGCGTTTTCCAAGGGGCGCGGCCTTGTAACGTAAGATGTCGTATGCGGTTGTCGCGTGGAAAAAGAAATTGGGCAGCGAGAAGGACATCAGGAAGCCCTCGGCCGTAAATGAAAGCGTACGGTCGCCGAGCTTGAAAGTCACATCGCGACCCACGAGCGCGTTGACTGCTTCCGGCGTTAGGATTGAAAGCTCATTGCTTGCTTCCTTCACGAGAGTCTGAAGGGCGGCATAGTCGAGATCCGGCTTCATCGACGGCGGAGTAAACGTTCCGTTCTTTGCCGCCTCCATCGCACCGCGTGAATGATGGGCGACCGAGACAATCTGGAACCGAAACGGCAGCATGTCATGGGTAAGGCGGGCCTCCACGACCTCGCTTGGATCGATGCCCTTTTCTCGGAAGTGTGTGAGGCTCTTTTCGAGGAAACCGCTGACTGCTCCGAGAATTTGAAGGTAGTTTGCTACAGTTGCGTCGTAGAGCGAAAAGGCCATGGCGTCAGCTTCCCGATTACTTCGTGTTGGGTTTTTGTACAGTCCCCGGAAACTGCCCAAATTGCAATCGGCAGGACGAGCCGGATCCGTGGCTCGGCGGACGCTGCAGGGTCTCGCTTTTACTATGAGTGAACGTAGATAATCATTGCTACTCAATATGCAGCGGTCAAGAATCGAAAGCTGAAAGAGCCATTTGGTCCTGAGGACGTCAAGCGTGCCTGTCCGGGCTGGGCGCCGCGCACCTACACCAATTTTCTGTCCAAGCATGCAGTCGGAATTCCAAGCAAAACAACCGAGTTATTTCAATTTCAAAGGATCGGGCCAGGCCGATACCGCACTCTTCCCAGCCTCTTTGACTCAAAACTCGGAGCAGGTTCGCGGCTAGAGGAAAGAAGGGGGATTCTAAAAATGGATTCCTTTACTGTTGCACCCGAGCTGAGGGGTACGAAAGGCGATATCCTCGCTGCCAGAATCGAAGTGCCATTCTTGCTGCAATGATCTACGGTATTGTCGAATTCATCCGATTGGGTTGGTCCCTGGATCACTACTTTTACACTTACGCACCCGTTCTAGGCGGCGTCGCTGCCTCAGTAGGTCTTTTTACTTATTTTTTTATTGTATCGGTGAGGCAGAAAAGGAGCTGGAAAAATCTCTTAGTTCTGCTCGGATTTCTTCCATATCTCTATTCGCTGTACATCATTGGTGTTCTTGGGCTGTACACTATATTTGAAGGCATCGTCGGAGTGTTTTCTTTTTGGTCAATGATCGGTGGGCTCTTTTGGGTTTTTGTGGGATTTCATCTGATCTATCGGTTCTATCTGATGACGGAGATCGTCAGGCAACACGATAAAAAACGGCGCTGGCTTCGTCAAAAAGTGACATGAGCTGAAAATGGTGTGGATGCGTCTCGCGTCATCACCGATGTGGCAACACTGCTCGGCAGCGCGGACTTGGTGATCGAGTGACTCCGGCGCGCGCGCCACAGGAGGAAGTAATGAAAGCATCTCTCAAGGCTGCATGGCTTTTAATTGCTCTCGTCGGTTTTGCTCTTTGGTGCGCGACGCCCGCCACTGCCCAGAACGAACAAGTTCAATTCTACAACTCACCGGCTGCCACCGCTGCAAAGCTACCATTCAGCCAAGCGGTACGAGTCGGAGACGTGCTGTACATGTCGGGTGCCATCGGCCTCTTGCCGGGAACAAGGGAATTGGTTCCGGGCGGAATTGAACCTGAGACAAAGCAGGTGATGGACAACATCGAGGAGGTCTTGGAGGCAAATGGTTTAAATTTCGACGACGTTTTCAAATGCACAGTTATGCTTGCACACATGTTCAATTGGGGTGCATTCAACAAAATTTATGTGACGTATTTCAAGCCGGAGCGTTTGCCAGCGCGATCCGCGTTTGGCGCTAACGGATTGGCTCTGGATGCCGAAGTCGAGTTGGAATGCTGGGCCTTTGCCCGCAAATGATGGATATGGCTCCAGTGCCCGCCCGGCTCCGCGCCGAGCAGATTTAAGTCCTCGTCGATCTCAGCAAATAGACGTTCGATCTGCGCTCGCTCTTTCGGATCGGGGATTTCATCCAGTCGTTCGATGAGCTTTTGCTTTTGCGCGAGGAGCTGGACGATGGTCGTCATCTTGTGCCTAAGTCCCCAGCACGCCCCAAAGCAGTAAGCCGCAATAGATCAGCACCGCGAATACGATGTTGATCGCTAGGACAACTGCGAGATCGACCGGAAAATGCGGTCCTCGATCCATCGCCCACCCTAAAGCGACTGCGGCAATAATTTCCGCAGATCTTCCTATAGGGTAAGCAGATGCACGACGATAGCTCGTGAAGGCTTCACAGTTGCAAAAAAACCTGAACTGTTGCCGTGTGGCCTCATGAACGCTCGTGCGAAACAGTGCTGTCGGGCGGTCCGAAATCATCTTCCGCTGACGCGTTCCGAGCGCCAACAGCACAGTTGACAGTTCGACTCTAACCCATCTGACATGCAGCTGCTGCTACGGTAGTGCGCGGCCCACCGACCTGCACCTTGCCGTCACGATCCCTTTCGTCGACGGCGAGGTCGTCCAGTGGCTGACGCGGCGGGAGCGGCCGAAAGGGTCAAGAGCAAACCCAGATAATCACCACGGCCATCGGGAGGCCGATCCCTACGGCACCGCCAAGCATCATAATGAAATCTCGAAGCAGACCTGTTCCGACTCGAGCTGACATACCCTCACTCCGTCCGGCCCCCGCCAGCAGGGCTTCAGCTTGGTCGGGCGATGTTGTCGTGATTGCGTCGCCTTCACAGCGCAAAGGAAGTAGTCCTGAATGCGCGCGAGCCTCTTCCGACTTGACTGTGGCTAAAACTCACCACTCACGACAAACTCGTTCCCTTTCCCAGATTTACTGCGCGGCCTAATTGCGGCGGCGGCCTCGGCCTTTCTAACCCGCTCGCGTAGGTCATGTAGTTTGCGATATTCTTTAGCAAGCGAGCCGCGTAACCGACTCAGCGCTCTTATTCGGTCATTCGTGGTGGATAGGTCCATCGGATTTCCTCCCGCTGGCTTTCGGCGAGAGGCCTAAACGGACATTTCTGTCGAGAGTTCCTATATTTTATTTCACCCGCCCAAGGCTAAGAGAGAGACGCGGCTAACGATTGATTGGGATCCTGTTGCTGTAGATTGCTTATTACGCCGTCACCGAACTCACGGGTGTTCGCAGGGTATATTATCACCCCATGCGATCGGCGCGCCCGGACAGATACCTGCTAGTCTGAACAGTTCATCAGCAGATATGGGCTTCATCTCGTCACGTAAACGCCTCCATCACCCGCTCCATCGCCGGATGCTTCCGGTTCTTCACCTTGATTCCAATGCTTCAACCGGCCAGCCTGATAGGGCCGGTCCCGGCGCTTCGAGACCAAACCCTACTAATCCCAAGCGACAGGCGGGGCGCAAGAACGTCACCCATTCCTGATGCTTCCCAGTCAGACCGCAGCTCTAGGTCAGCGCCGACTACTTTAAGACCTGCTTATCTCTTGATGAAATTATTCATCGCATAGGGGATTATATCGAAATTCTCTGACGTCGAACCAGTATTGCAAAAGCCCTGCCACCAGCCATCAAAGTCATCCTCTCCGGTCACATGCAGTCTGCCGCTGTATGACAGGGCCTGCCCCGGAACGATGGCATTAAAAGAATTTGTCGCCCGAAACCAATAGCAAAAGACCCCGCCCTCGGTTCGGATCGTCCGTTCTAACCGGAAACTAGCGGGATTTTTCATGCTTTCACGCAGCATGATAGCGATGCTGAGGCCAGTCTGAAACCTCGCTTCTCTGATGCGCTTGATCTCGTCATCTTTGGCCCGCTGTTCAGCTAGCGCAATGCTCTGCACGCGATCGTGCTCGGCGCGCTCAGCAGCTGCCGCCGCGTATCTCTCATACCAACGGGCCGCCGCGGGCGCGATGGCGAAGATCACTGCGACGCCGGCGAGGAAAATAAGCACGAATAGCAACGCAGATTTCATTGCTTTGCCCCCTCATATGCGAGTGTTTCGCAATCAAAGCGGGAGCGCAAGGGCCATCAGCGTCGATCTCTAGAAGCGAAACGCCCGCCGGTTTTCCCGGCGGGGCCACTTTCATGAGAATGCATCCCTGACCCTATTCATTGCGGGATGGGTACGGTTCTTCACCTTGACCCAATGCGGCGACCCGCCGCCGCGATAGGGGCGATCCCGGCGCTTCGAAACCAGACCTTCGAGCCCCATATTGCAGGCGGCACGAAACAGGTCCGGGCCGATCTCTCCCTGCTCAAACGGGGCGGCGAAGATGCCGTCGCTGCGACGTGCAAGTAGCCGGGCTGAGTTGGTCTTGCGCATCGAGAGCGGCAGCTTGCGCAGGTCGTCACCGCCCTCGACGAGAATGTCGAAGGCGCAGAACTGGACCTCATCATCATGCTTGCGGGAGTGCAGGGCGTTGAAGTCCGAGATGCCGTCGACGCCGAGCACGACGGCCTCACCATCGAGGACGAACTGCCGCTGCCGGATCTTCCCCGCCGCCTCGACGATCCATGGATATCGGTCGGTCCAGTTGTAACCGCCTCTTGTGATCATGCGCACGCGATCACCATCGCGCTCCAGGCTGGGTGTCAGGTTGCGATGGAACCGGAAATCGAGCCGGCAGTCGCAAGGAGAAGCCGACGGTGTCACGCCCGCCGGCTTTTTCTCTGTCCGGATGCGGCCCAAATTATTTAAGCCATCCGGCGCATCCTTCTTTCCCAATAACCTGCCGTTGTTCCTATTGAGGAAATGCAGGCGGTGCAGGGGCAGATGACTCGAATTCCTTTTTCTCGTAACCGGATTGTTGCCATCGTTGATTCTAGCCGTGCATCATCACTTCACCAACGCACTGGCTAGGCTCGGTACGGCCGCTTCCGTGGCGTAAACCCCCCGCAGCACTTCCTCGAAGTGGTTCTTGACGTTTTCATTACAAAGGCAGGCCCGCTTCTGTAACGCCTCGCGATCGCGGACAAGGATCGAGCCGCGGCGGGTCTCGAGCACGCCCTCGGTCTTGAAAATCTGAATGACCCGGCTGGCATAGCTGCGGCCGACACCCAACAGGGTGGCGAGCTGTTCGTGGGTCAGCGTTACGACATTATCGCCGTTGGCGCGTTCCATGGCCGAGATGATCCACTTGGCCGTACGCTGCTCGATCGAATGGACGGCATTGCAGGCGGTCGCTTGAAACATCTGGGCCAGCAGGCAGTCGGCATATCGGGCAAACACATTGCGCAGCGAAGGGGAGGCGGTTTTCGCATCGTCGAGTTTCGCGATCGGTAGGCGCACAAACGGGCCACCAAATTTGACCGTCATGCGCGTATAGGCCGGCAAGTAGCCAAGACTGACGATTCCACCGACGGCGCCCTCGCGGCCGACCAGCATCGTCTCGACGTCGCGGCCGTCTTCGTTGGCCACCAGATAAGACACGAGGCTAGACCCGCAGGGAAAGTGGACGGTGTCAACGTTGTCGCCGGGATTGTAAAGCGGCGTGTTGGCCTCTGCCTCTTCGGGCGTTAGATATGGCGCGACCAGCCCAAAGTCGCTCGCGCTGAGCCGGCGCAACAGGTTGTTGTGCGGCCGATCGCCGTGTGCGGTGACATGTTCGAGTTCCCTTCGCTCGCGGCAATTCACAATACGCGCTCACCTTCGGAGGTTCCCTCTACTAGTGCACAGACAGAACGTTCGAGATGATAAGATGGTTTCAAATAGGAACCCGAGAATGCCCCGGCCGAAAAATCCGACGGATTTCTTTCATGCGTTGGCTTGGAACTTTTACCTGATGGAGTCGTGAGCGAACGCCTGCCGGATGACGTCCTGATCGTCGAAGACGACCCGATCATCGCACTTGGTTTTGAAGATACGATCAGCGGCTTCCGCCAATCCGGCGGCATGCGCTCGCCGCGATCGAACCGGCGATACTTCTCCGCCGTCCAGGCTTCTTGATCGCGGCATGCCTGCAAGTCTGCGTCGGTGCGGTTTGAAAAAAAGACTTTCCATGCCGCTTCGAAGTCGGCGCGGGCTTGATCGAAAGTCTTTGCCGTGCCGCTCGTGCATTCGCCCGGACGCGCTCCGGGATAGAAGCCACACTGCCATTCCCATGGCTCAGTTTCGTATGGATTGCCTGTTCGCTCCAGAGATCGTCCCGGCGTGGATATCGCCGCAATAAATCAGCCAGCATTGCTCGTGCGGGTGGTCGTTCGATCGGCGGCAGTGAGGGCGAACATGTCCGCATGATTTCGCCAATCGGGCGAGAAGGGAAGCCGCTAGATTTAGCGTTCGAGAGAAGTGCAACTTAGCTAGCACTAGGAGTGCGTTAATCTCGCAAGCGATTTCTCCAATCTGGAAAATCGTTTATCGAAGCCAGGATTTGACTACAGGGATTGCTGCAATAACAGCCGCTACAGCAGCCACCAATCCAATAAGAATCCCAGCCCAGAACCTTCGATTCTCGGCTTTCTTTCGAGCTTTCGCTTTTTTAACAAGCCAGTTTCTAACGAACTCATAAGGCGGATTGTTCTCGGGTTTGTCGCCGATCGGCATCCGATTTGCCAATCGATACTGCACTACTTCTTCGCCCAGGGTTTCGAGATACTGACTATATTCGTCCTTCGCCATAGCTGCCGGTTTATTTCTTCGCCTTCAGGCCGCCAGCGGGCGGCTTATTTTCTGTTCGGCCGGTCGCGTCGTACGTTCTGAAATTCTTCCGGCCCTCTGATGAGCCGACGCTTACGGCCGGCTTGATCCTCCGGGGTGGCTGTTGTGTCGGTCATCTCGTCTAGCGTGTCGCCCGCCAATTCGCGAGCGCGTCCTTTCGTGTCTTTGCGCGGCTTCTCGTCTTCCTTCACTGGGCTCCACTTGGCCTTTGCGGTCAGCCCAAGCTCGACCAGGCGGCGGATGGCAACCGCGAGTGCGGGATGATCCGGCTGCTTTTTAGCCCAATTCTTGATCTCACTCTGAAATTCTTCGGTCATGCGGACGCCCACGAGTGGTGCCGTGCCAGTAGCTGGCCTGCCGCGCCTTTTACGATTATCGTTTATTGACTTCTTCATGATTTTCCGATTATCATAAAAGCAAGCCGAGGGGAAGGTGGAGACTTCCGCCCCGGCTCTAACCCTAACCATGAGGCAATCATGACTAGAGCTGATTCAAATCATACCACAAAAGCCGGCGTCGATTCATCGCGTCGGCGGTTCGTTTCCCAATGCGCTGGCGCGGCCGCTGGCGGCGCTTTACTCGGCGTGAGCATTCCGCTGCCTGTCCCCGCAGGGCCGCTCCAGCGAGTCCCTGATCCAATCCTCGCGGCCATCGAACGTCACAAACACGCGGAACACGGAGCGGCCAGCCACGAGGACGGTGCGCGTTGGGATCTTGCGATGACCGAGCCCACGACGCTGGCGGGGCTATGCGCGCTGCTGGCGTACATCCAGGAAGGGACGGACGAGATTTTCGCGGACGACGAGCTGGCCAATATCATAACGAGCACCCGAGCTTGTCTCGCTCGACATCTTGGATGACCAAAGTGTGAATACAAATTAGTTGTAGTTGCCTCATTAAGCCAAATCATCGTTGAACGTACCGAACCATTCAAATCCCCGCTTTCCAAGGCGGACCGTCGAAAACACCCAATTCCCTGTCCGGGCGGTTTTCGCGAAAGAACTTGCGAACCACGAACGTCGGGTGGCCTTGGAAAGGCCGTCCGGCAGGGAAGTCCTTAAAATGTCCCGCGGCGCTCACAACTTTAAACAAGGCGATGTCACCAAGGCCATCAAGGGCGCGGTGAACGCTGGCTTGGCTGTGAAGCGTGTCGAGATTGATCGCGACGGGAAGATCATAGTTTTTGCTGGCCGGTCGGATAATCAGACGACGACGAACGAATGGGATGATGTGCAGTGAGGCACAAGTACCCCAAATACACTCACGGCTTTATCGACCACGACGGCACTCCTCGCTTTTATTTACGTTTGCCTGGTCGCAAGCGCGTTCCGTTGCCGGGTCTTCCATGGTCCCCGGAGTTCATGGAGGCCCGCGAGAAGGCGTTAAAGGGCGATTGGACGGCGCCGGAGCTGGGATCCAGCCGCACGAAGGCGGGAACCGTAAATGCCGCTCTTGTCTCATACTATCAGTCGAGCGCCTTCACGGATGGCCTGGCTTCAAGTTCGCAGCGAATGCGACGGGCAATCCTGGAGCGGTTCCGCGAAGAGCACGGTGAGAAGCGGATTGCATTGCTGCACAAGAAAGCGCTGCAGGCGATCTTAAGTAAGAAATCGCCGGCTGCAGCTGCAAACTGGCGCAAAGCGCTGCGCGGCTTAATCGATCATTGCTTGTCACTCGATACGCTGACGACCGATCCGCTTGTTGGTGTGAAACTTGTTTCGGTCAAGTCTAACGGTCACCACCCTTGGGGGCCAGAAGAGTGCAGCCAGTTCGAGGCCCATCATGCCATCGGGACTCGGGCACGCCTTGCCTATGAATTGCTGCTGCAGGTCGGGCAGGCGCGCTGCGATGTCGTGAGAATGGGGCGCCAACACGTTCGCAATGGCGTCCTGTCACTGCAGCGACAAAAAACGAAGGTGCCCTTCGATGTTCCGGTGATGCCGGCGCTACAAGAAGCAATCGATGCGATGCCGTCAAGCAATCACCTGACCTTCCTTGTGACTGCGAGGGGCGAACCGTTCACCGCTGCCGGTTTCGGAAACTGGTTTCGCCAGGTCTGCAATGAAGCTGGATTGCCCAGGCGCTGCACGACGCACGGCTTGCGCAAGGCCGCAGCTACACGACTTGCCGATCGTGGCGGGACCACAACAGAACTCATGGCCTGGTTTGGATGGAAGACGGCCAGCGAGGCAGAGCGTTACACCCGGAGCGCCGACCGAAAACATGCGGCAGCGAATGCCGGCAAGAAGCTCATTTCGGGAACAGGAATTGGCAAATCCGAAATCCAGTTTGCCAAAATTGACAATAAGTAATTGAAAACACAGGAGACGGAATCTTGAGTGGCGATCCCAGCAGGATTCGAACCTGCAACCCACGGAGTAGAAATCCGTTACTCTATCCAGTTGAGCTATGGGACCGCTTTTCGGCCTTATACCATTGCCAATATGAAAAATCCGCTTTCCCGCCAAGACTGATCCGAACCGTTTTCCGCAAGGGCGCGACAAAGCCTCAAGATCGCAGCCCCGTCGCTTCGGCTTGCCGGCAATGCCCGGCGCCGCCGGTGTCGGCTGCGGTCAGGCAAAGGTTAAGGCTTTCGGCAGGTGGTTTGGCTTTGCGACTCTTTCATATCCTTGTTCGGCTGCCATCAGTCCGTCACCTTTCGGCACAAATTTCGTTTAGCTAGCGGCCTTGTCGCCGCCCAGGGAGTTCCATCATGATCGGTTTCGTTCGCGCGGCAGCATTTTGCGCCGCGCTGGTGTTTGGCCTGGTGACGGCGCAGGCGGCGGATAAGGCCTTCAAACGTGACGATCTCGCCGATTCGGCGATCAAGCTGGAAGCCCAGATCAAGAGCGAAGCCGGGCCTGTGGCCAAAACCAATGCGTCCCTGAAAACCGACGCCGACACCGCCCTCCGCCGCAACGATTTCCGCACCGGCCTGCAGATCCTCGGGCAAATCGCCGCCACCGCGCCCGACGACAGCTCCAACTGGCTGCGCCTGGCCCGTACCATCTTCCAGATTCGGCCCGCCAATTTGAGCGAGCAGACCTTCCTGCTCGAGCGGGCCTCCACCGCGGCCTACATTGCCTATCAGCGCGCCGCGAACGCGCAAGAGGAAGCCGAGGCGCTGGCCGTGCTCGGCCGCGCGCTGTCGGAGCGCAAGCTGTGGCGGCCGGCGCTCGACAGCATGCGGCTTTCGCTCGACCTGCGGGAGGTCGCCGACGTGCGCGGCCAGTATGAGAAGATGCGCGACGAGCACGGTTTCCGGCTGCTCGACTACACCATCGATTCGGATTCGGCCTCGCCGCGCGCCTGCTTCCAGTTCTCCGAGGACCTTGCCAAGCGCACCGATTTTGCGCCGTTCCTGGCACTGGGGGGCAACGACAAGCCGGCATTGACGACGGAAGGAAGGCAGCTTTGCGTCGATGGTCTCAAGCATGGCGAACGCTACAATATCAATCTGCGCGCCGGCCTGCCCTCGGCGGTGAAGGAAAGCCTGGCGAAATCGGCGGAATTCAACGTCTATGTGCGCGACCGCAAGCCGTTCGTGCGCTTCACGGGCCGCGCCTACGTGTTGCCGCGCACCGGACAACGCGGCATCCCGCTCGTCAGCGTCAACACACCGGCGGTGTCGGTGAATGTATTTCGGATCGGCGATCGCAACCTGATCAACACCGTCATCGACAACGACTTCCAGCGCGCCTTGAGCCGGTACGAACTGTCAAGCCTCGGCGACGAACGCGGCGTCAAGGTCTGGTCCGGTGAACTCGCAACCGCCTTGACGCTCAACCAGGATGTCACCACCGCGTTTCCGGTCGACGAGGCGCTGGGCACCCTGCAACCGGGCGTTTATGTCATGACCGCGGCGCCAAAGGGCCCCGGCAGCGACGACGACGGATCGCTGGCGACCCAATGGTTCATTGCTTCCGACCTCGGTCTTGCCGCCTTCTCGGGCAATGATGGCATCCACGTTTTCGTCAATTCGCTCGCATCGACCGAAGCGGTCGCAAAGGCCGAGGTGCGGCTGGTCGCCCGCAACAACGAAATCCTCGCCACCCGTAAGACCGACGATTCCGGTCACGTCCTCTTCGAGGCGGGATTGGCGCGCGGAGAGGGCGGGCTTTCACCGGCCATGCTCACCGTCGTCATGAGCGACAAGGCCGACTATGCCTTCCTCAGTCTCAAGACCAATGCTTTCGATCTTTCCGACCGCGGCGTGTCCGGACGGGCCGTGCCCGCGGGCGCCGATGCGTTCGTTTATGCCGAACGCGGTGTCTATCGCTCCAACGAGACGGTCTATCTGACGGCGCTTCTGCGCGACGGTCAGGGCAATGCCATCACCGGCGGGCCGCTGACGCTCGTGATCGAGCGGCCTGATGGCGTCGAGTTCCGCCGTGCGGTGTTGGCGGATCAAGGCGCCGGCGGCCGGTCGCTGTCGGTGCCGCTCAATTCGGCGGTCCCGACGGGCACATGGCGGGCGCGTGCCTTCACCGATCCGAAGGGCCCTTCGGTCGGCGAGACCACCTTCATGGTCGAGGACTACGTCCCGGAACGACTCGAATTTGAGCTTTCGGCCAGGGAAAAGCAGATCAAGGCTGATCTTCCGGTAGAACTGAAGGTAGACGGGCATTTCCTCTACGGCGCTCCGGCCTCCGGCCTGCAGCTCGAGGGCGACATCCTGGTGGCGCCCGCGGCCGATCGTCCCGGTTTTGCGGGGTACCAGTTCGGCGTTGCAGACGAGGAGACCACCAGCAACGAGCGCACACCGATCGAAAACCTCCCGGAGACGGACGCCAAGGGGGTTGCGACCTTCCCGGTCGGCCTCGCCAAGCCGCCTTCGTCGAGTAGGCCGCAGCAAGCGCAGATTTTCATCCGAATGGCGGAAGCCGGCGGCCGCGCGGTCGAGCGCAAGCTCGTGCTGCCGGTGGCACCGAGCACCGCCATGATCGGCGTCAAGCCGCTGTTTTTGGGCAGGAGCATCGCCGAGGGCGATAAGGCCGGGTTCGACGTCTTGTTCGTGGCGCCCGACGGCAAGACGCTGGCGCGCGACGGCTTGCGATATGAGCTATTGAAGGTGGAATCCCACTATCAATGGTATCGCCAGAATTCATCCTGGGAATATGAGCCGGTCAAATCGACCAAGCGCGTCGCCGACGGCGATCTGGTCATCGCCGCCGACAAACCGACGCGCATCGTGCTGTCGCCACAGCCCGGCCGCTATCGCCTTGATGTCAAATCGACCGACGCCGACGGGCCGCTGACCTCGGTACAATTCGACGTCGGCTGGTATTCGGACGGCAGCGCCGATACGCCTGACCTCCTGGAGACCTCGATCGACAAGCCGGATTATCAGTCCGGCGACACCATGGTGGTTGCGGTCAACGCGCGCTCCGCCGGCAAGCTGACCGTCAACGTGGTCGGCGACCGCTTGCTGAAGACGCAGACGATCGACGTCAAGGAGGGTACAGCCCAGCTCAAGATCCCCGTCGGCAGGGATTGGGGCACTGGCGCCCACGTGGTGGCAACGCTTCGCCGGCCGCTCGATGCGGCGGCTTTGCGCATGCCGGGCCGCGCCATCGGTCTGAGGTGGTTCGACATCGACAAGAAAACACGAACGCTTCAGGTGAGTTTGTCGCCGCCGGCGCTGGTACGCCCGAACACCACGCTGAAGCTGCCGGTCAAACTCGGCGGGCTTAATCCCGGCGAGGACGCCAAGGTCGTCGTCGCCGCCGTCGATGTCGGAATCCTCAACCTCACCAATTACTCGTCGCCGGCACCGGACGATTACTATCTCGGCCAGCGTCGCCTTGCGGCCGAAATCCGCGACCTCTATGGGCAGTTGATCGACGGCATGCAGGGCACGCGCGGCCAGCTCAAGACCGGCGGTGACGGCGCCGGTGCGGAGCTGCAGGGCAGCCCGCCGACGCAGAAGCCGCTCGCGCTCTATTCCGGTATCGTTACTGTCGCAGCCGATGGCACGGCGCAAATCAGCTTTGACATCCCCGAGTTTGCCGGCACCGCGCGTGTAATGGCGGTCGCCTGGACCGCGACGAAATTGGGTCGCGCCTCGACCGACGTCACGGTGCGCGATCCCGTGGTGCTGACGGCTACGCTGCCGCGGTTCCTGCTCAATGGTGACCGCGGCACCATGAGCTTCGATCTCGACAATGTCGAAGGGGCTCCGGGAGATTACACCATTCACGTCACTGGTTCGGGGCCCGTCAAAGTCTCCGGCAATCCCGCCGCGACCGTGAGGCTTGCGGCGAAGCAGCGCAGCTCCATGTCGCTCTCGCTCGATGCCGCCGGCACCGGAACCGCCAACCTTGATGTCGATATCAAGGGCCCGAACGGGCTGACGCTGGCGCGGCATTATGCGCTCGACGTCAAGGCCGCGACGCAAATCCTTGCGCGCCGCACGATCCGCACCCTTGCCAAGGGCGAGAGCCTGACGCTGACGAGCGACATGTTCTCCGATCTGGTAGCGGGCACCGGCAGCGTCTCGCTCTCCGTCGGCCTGTCCACGGCGCTCGATGCGGCGACCATCCTGAAGGCGCTTGACCGCTATCCCTTTGGTTGCTCCGAGCAGATCACCAGCCGCGCCTTGCCGCTGCTCTATGTCAATGAACTGGCGGCCGGCGCGCATCTGGCGATGGACACCGAAGTCGATCAGCGCATCAAAGACGCCATCGAACGTCTGCTGGCGCGGCAGGGCTCGAACGGATCGTTCGGTCTGTGGTCGGCGGGCGGCGACGATGCGTGGCTCGATGCCTATGTCACGGATTTCCTGACCCGGGCGCGCGAGAAGGGCTTTGTCGTGCCGGATGTGCTGTTCAGGAGCGCGCTCGAGCGCATCCGCAACACCGTCGTCAATGCCAACGAACCCGAAAAGGACGGCGGGCGAGACCTCGCTTACGGTCTCTACGTGCTCGCCCGCAACGGCGCCGCGCCGATCGGGGACTTGCGCTATCTCGCCGACACCAAACTGAACAATCTGGCGACCCCGATCGCGAAAGCCCAGCTTGCGGCCGCGCTGGCGCTGGTCGGTGACAAGGGCAGGGCGGAACGGGTTTATGCCGCGGCCGTCGACAGTTTGGCGCCGAAGCCTGTGCTCGAGTTCGGCCGGGTCGATTACGGCAGCGCTTTGCGCGATGCAGCGGCACTGGTTTCGCTCGCAAGCGAAGGCAATGCGCCGCGTGCGACGCTGACCCAGGCAGTGGCGCGGGTGGAAGCGGCGCGCGGGCTCACGCCCTACACTTCGACCCAGGAGAATGCCTGGCTGGTGCTGGCCTCGCGGGCGCTTTCGAAAGAAACCATGGCACTCGAAATCGACGGCGCGCCGATCAAGGCCGCCCTCTATCGCAGCTACAAGGGGGCCGACGTGATGGGCAAGCCGATCAAGATCACCAACACCGGCGAAGCGCCGGTGCAGGCGGTGGTCTCGGTTTCGGGTTCGCCGATCACGCCTGAGCCGGCCGCTTCGAACGGCTTCAGGATCGAGCGCAATTTTTTCACCCTCGACGGAAAGCCGGCAGACGTGTCGAAGGCCAGGCAGAACGACCGCTTCGCGGTGGTGTTGAAGATCACCGAACCCAAGCCGGAGTTCGGCCATATCATGGTCTCCGATTATCTCCCGGCGGGGTTCGAGATCGACAATCCGAACCTGGTCTCCTCCGGTGACAGCGGAACGCTCGACTGGATCGAGGGCGGCGAGGAACCGGAGAACGCTGAATTCCGTGACGACCGCTTCACGGCCGCTATCGACCGCGCCAGTGACGACAATTCGGTGTTCACGGTGGCCTATGTCGTGCGCGCGGTGTCGCCAGGCAAATACGTGCTGCCGCAGGCCTATGTCGAGGACATGTACAACCCCTCGCGCTATGGCCGAACCGGCACCGGTTCGGTCGAGGTGAGACCGGCCAGATGAGTGAGCCAAGCCAGGAAATTTCCTCGCCATGCCCGGGCTTGTCCCGAGCATCCACGCCCTTGATCTCCGCCGGAGAAGACATGGATGGCCGGGCAGAGGCGAGCGGAAGCGACGCCGTTCTTCGAACGGCTATGCCCGGCCATGACAGAACCAGAGGACAAAGCTCTGCGCGCAAGGTCATCCCTGCATTCGCCATCCTTTGCGTCCTCGTCACTGCAACCTTTGCGGCATGGTTGGTCTCACTCGGCCCATTGCCACTGGAAAAGGCGCGGGAAATTTCGACCACCATCGTCGATCGCAACGGCAAGCTGCTGCGTGCCTACGCCATGGCGGACGGCCGCTGGCGGCTCGGCGTCGATGCCAGGACGGGCGTCGATCCGACCTATCTGAAGCTGCTGCTGGCCTACGAAGACCGACGCTTTCGCAGCCACGCCGGCGTCGATCCGCTGGCTTTGGGGCGTGCCGCGATCCAGGTCCTCATTCGCGGGCACATCGTATCGGGCGGCTCGACCATCACCATGCAGCTGGCGCGGCTGCTCGAGCCGCGTCGCGAGCGGACCCTTTACGCCAAACTGCGGCAGATCGTCCGCGCGATTCTGATCGAGCGGCAGATGGATAAGGACGAGATCCTGAATCTCTATCTGGCGATGGCGCCGTTTGGTGGCAACCTCGAAGGCGTTCGTGCCGCATCGATCGCTTATCTTGGCAAGGAGCCGAAGCGATTGTCGCTGGCTGAATCCGCGCTGCTTGTGGCGTTGCCACAGTCTCCGGAGACCCGCAGGATCGATCGCTATCCCGACGCGGCACGCGCGGCACGCGACCGCGTACTCGACCGAATGGTCGAGGAGGGTGTCATAGCCGAGGACGATGCCATCAGTGCGAAAGTGAGTGCGGTGCCGCGCCTGCGCAGGCCAATGCCGATGCTGGCGCCGCATTCCGCGGATCAGGCGATTGTCTCAGTGAAAGCAAAGCCCGTTATCGCGCTGACGCTGGACCTGGCCTTGCAAAAATCGCTCGAGGCGCTGGCGCGCGACCGCGCGATCGCGCTCGGTCCCAATATTTCGGTTGCCATTCTCGCCGTCGACAATGCGAGCGGCGACGTGCTGGCGCGGGTCGGCTCGCCCGACTATTTCGATGAGCGCCGCGCAGGTCAGGTCGACATGACGCGCGCGCTGCGCTCGCCCGGATCGACCCTCAAGCCATTCATCTATGGTCTGGCGTTCGAAGACGGCTTTGTTCATCCGGAAAGTCTGATCGATGACAGGCCGATCCGCTTCGGCTCCTACGCGCCGGAGAATTTCGACATGACCTTTCAGGGCACAGTGCCGGTGCGCAAGGCGCTGCAAATGTCGCTCAATGTGCCAGCTGTTGCCTTGCTCGACCGCGTCGGCGCGAGCCGTTTGTCGTCACGGCTGAAGCAGGCGGGTACCGATCTGGTGCTGCCCAAAGACGAGGCGCCCGGGCTTGCCATGGGCCTGGGCGGTGTCGGCATCACGCTGCAGGATCTCGTGCAGCTCTATTGCGGGCTGGCGCGCCTCGGCAATACCCGGCCATTGCGCGAGATCGCGAGCCTGCTTGATGACGGCCGTGACTCGCTGCGTTTGCTGGATCAGGTCGCCGCCTGGCAGGTCGGAAATATACTTTTAGGTACGCCGCCACCGGAGAACGGCGTGCGTAATCGCATCGCGTTCAAGACCGGCACCAGCTACGGCTACCGCGATGCCTGGTCAATCGGCTTTGACGGCCGCATCACCATCGGTGTTTGGGTCGGTCGTCCAGACGGCGCACCGGCGCCGGGAATTGTCGGCCGCACCGCTGCCGCACCGATTCTGTTTGACGCCTTCGCGCGAACCGGAAAATTGCCGGCGCCGTTGCCAAAGGCTCCCAAGGGAACGCTGGTTGCGAGCAATGCCAAGCTTCCACTGCCGCTGCGGCGATATCGGTCGGTCGGCGAACTGGTCCGAACCGACGGAGAGCAGCCGCCGCGCATCCAGTTTCCGCTCAACGGGTCGCGGATCGACGCGACGGGTGCAGATGGCGCGTCATTTTCCGCGATGCCGGTCAAGGTCGCCGGCGGCGTGCTTCCGATCACGATGCTGGTCAACGGCGTGTCGGTGGGCGAACTCGACGGCCGCCGTCAGCGCCTGATCGAGCCGCCCGGCCCGGGCTTTGCCAGATTGACGGTAATGGACGCCAAAGGCGCCGCGGACACAGTTGTCGTCAGAATTCAATAGAGGTTTCCTAAGCGGTTGTCGCGACGATGGTTTCGGCGTATGCGGAACCGATGGAAGAGACCTATTCCCGCCCCCGATTTGGACAACCGCGCGAGCCCAGGAACCGGGTGGATCCGGGCAGCCTGCTTGCTGGCGTGCTTGATTTCGTGACCGGCAGCCATCTTCGCGCGGCGACCTTCCTGATGCTCTGCGGGCTCCTGTTGTTTCTGCCCGGATTTTTCAACATCCCGCCGATCGATCGCGACGAGCCGCGGTTCGCGCAGGCCACCAAGCAGATGGTCGAGAGCGGTGATTTCGTCGACATCCGTTTCCAGGACGACGTGCGATACAAGAAGCCGGTCGGCATTTACTGGATGCAGGCGGCGGCGGTCGAAACCGCCTCAGTGCTTGGTCTGCCGCGGGCGCAGGCGCGCATCTGGCTCTATCGCGTTCCGTCGCTGATCGGCGCGCTTGGCGCCGTGCTTTTGACCTACTGGACGGCTCTGACCTTTGCCACGCGGCGAGGGGCCGTTCTCGCCGCAATGATCATGGCAAGCACGGTCCTGCTCGGTGTCGAAGCGCGGCTCGCCAAGACCGATGCCATGTTGCTGTTTGCAACCGTTACGGCGATGGGGGCGCTGGCGCGGATATATTTATCGTGGCAGCGGGGCGAGGATCCCGTGCACCCGCCCTGGACGTGGCCCGCGATCTTCTGGACCGCGCTCGCCGGCGGCATCCTGCTCAAGGGCCCGCTGATCCTGATGTTTGTTGGCCTGACCATCGCCGCGCTTGCCGTTCTCGACCGCTCCGCGACCTGGCTTTGGCGGCTGCGTCCTGCCTGGGGCGTGAGCTGGCTTTTTGTTCTGGTGCTGCCCTGGTTTGTCGCCATCTTCTTGCGCGCAGGCGAAGCATTCTTTGCCGATTCCATTGGCGGCGACATGCTGAGCAAGCTGTCGGCACAGGAATCTCACGGCGCTCCGCCCGGTCTCTATCTCCTGCTTGCCTGGGTGACGTTCTGGCCGGGCGCACCGATGGCGCTGATGGCGGCGCCTGCGGTGTGGCGCGCGAGGCGGGAGCCGGGAGCGCAATTTCTGCTGGCCTGGCTCGTACCCTCCTGGATCGTCTTCGAGCTGGTGCTGACCAAACTGCCGCACTACGTGCTGCCGCTCTACCCCGCGATCGCGATCCTCACCGTCGGCGCGCTCGAGCGGAGGGTGCTGTCGCGATCGTGGTTGAAGAGTGGAGCAGCCTGGTGGTTCGTGATCCCCGCACTTGCCTCCGTGATGGCCGTCGTCATCGCGGTTGGCCTGACGCGCCAGCCGGTATTTCTGGCCTGGCCATTCGTGGCTGCGGCCCTCATCTTCGGATTGTTCGCATGGTGGCTTTACGATGACGCCCGGGCCGAGCGTTCCCTGCTCAACGCCATCGTCGCGGCGGCCTTCCTGGCCTTCGCTATTTATGGCGTCGTTTTGCCGGCAGTGAGCCCGCTGTTTCCAAGCGCCGAAATAGCGCGCGCGCTGCGCAGCGTCGCCTGCGCCGGGCCGAAAGCCGCTGCGGCGGGCTTTCACGAGCCGAGCCTGGTTTTCATGACGGACACGTCGACGTTCCTGACGGACGGATCGGGGGCGGCCGATTTCCTGAGCCAGGGCAGTTGCCGTTTCGCGATCGTGGAACAGCGATCGGAGCGCGCATTCGCGCAACGGGCCGAAGCCATCGGTCTGCGCTATGACGTGGCGACCCGCATCGAGGGCTACAATATTTCGCAAGGCCGTGCGATTTCGATTACGATCTTCCGCTCCGAAGGCTCGGAGTGAAGATGCCCGTTCCGGTCGCCATCGACGAGCACTCGAGCTATCCCGCGCGCCTTTTCGCCCTGGTGAGCCTGTCGCTTTCGCAGCTGGTGCGTCCCCCGTCGCATGCAAGGCGCGCCGAAGCCGCGCGGAAATTGGCGCGTCACTCGCTGCTGGCGATCGTGGTCATCGGCGGCCTTATTGTTGTCCTGATGGCCGGCTTCGATGCGCGGGAGATCGGCATGATGGCGCCCCGCGGCACGCCGGGCCTTGGGCCGGTTCGCATTCTGACCGACTTCGGCAAGGATTCCTACGTGCTGTCTCTGCTCGCGGCGATGCTGGTCGCCGTCGCGCTGGTTGCGGCGACCTTGCGCGGCACTTCGCAAGCCCGGCTCCTCGGCGTCGGTTTGCGCCTGCAATTTTTGTTTTTCGCTGTGGCGGTACCGCTGCTGCCCGGCGAGCTTTTCAAATGGATCGTCGGTCGCGGCCGCCCCTTCGTCGGGGGCCAGCCCAATCCTTTCAACTTCGCCCATTTCGCCGGGACCGAAGCCTATGCAAGCTTCCCATCGGCGCATGCGATTACGGCGTTTGCTTTGGCTTTCGCGGTAAGCGCGGTCTGGCCGCGGGCGCGGGGCTTGATGGTGGCCTATGCGCTCGTCATCGCCGTCACTCGCCTGGTGCTCTTGGCCCATCACCCAAGCGACGTCGTTGCGGGCGCGCTGATTGGCGTGATCGGCGCCATGAGCGTGCGATACTACTTCGCAGCCCGCCGTTTGGGATTCGTCATCAGCCGCGACGGTTCGATCTCGCCGCTTGCCCAGGGGCGCGTCAAAAGGGTTGCCCGCGGCGCACCGGCCTCATAAGAAGCAAACGCCGGACGCTTCATGCCGACAGCGCCGGCGCAGAACACCAACGGTGAGCATGGATTTACCTTCTTCCGATATGGCCCAGATCGCCGTTTCGATCGTTGTTCCCGTGCGCAACGAGGCGGAAAACATAGTTCCCCTGATTGCCGAGATCGCCGCGGCGCTCGAGCATCGCTGGATCTATGAGATGATCTACGTCAATGACGGTTCGACGGATGCGACCTCCGAGCGCCTTCTTGCCGCCATGAGAGAGCGCCCAAATCTTCGGCAGATACGCCACACGATTTCGTCAGGCCAATCGGCCGCGGTGCGAAGCGGGGTGCGCGCCGCGCGGGCAACGATCGTGGCAACCCTCGACGGCGATGGCCAGAACAATCCGGCGTTTCTGCCGGCGTTGATTTCGGCGATCGAGAACGGTGGCGAGCGCATCGGCCTTGCCGCCGGCCAAAGAATCGGGCGCAAGGACACCGGTTTCAAGAAGATGCAGTCGCGCATAGCCAATGCAGTGCGCAAGGCAATCCTGCACGATGGTACCCGCGACACCGGTTGCGGCCTGAAGGCATTCCGACGCGAGGTTTTCCTGGCGTTGCCATATTTCGACGGCCTGCATCGATTTCTTCCGGCGCTGGTACGCCGCGAAGGCTATGAAATCGCTTATGTCGACGTATTCGACAGACCGCGGCGTTCCGGCGTGTCAAACTACGGATTCTTCGATCGGTTATGGATCGGAATCATGGATGTCGCTGGTGTGTGGTGGCTGATCCGCCGCAAGAAGACGACACCCGTTGCGACCGAGGTGACTTTATGACCGAGCTGTTCCACAACCTCATCATCTACCTGAACGATGTTTTCATCAGCAAATTCGACGGCTGGGTCGCGCTCGGCTTTGTGGCACAGGGCTTCTTCACGATGCGTTTCGTCGTGCAATGGATCGCCTCCGAGCGCGCGCGCAGGAGCGTGATTCCGGTGGCATTCTGGTTCTTCTCCATCGGCGGGGGCGCTTTGCTCCTGGTTTATGCGCTCTACCGGAGAGACCCCGTCTTCATCGCCGGGCAGGCGCTTGGCCTGCTGGTGTACATCCGCAATCTCTATTTCATCGCCATGCACAGGCACGAGCTGACGGCTAAGGCTGAGGGCAAGCCCACTTGAGGTGCCGCCCGTCCTGAAGCTCTGCCTCAAGCAGGAATTGGCGCACCTTCAGCCGTCTGCACGCAATTCTCGCAACCTTCAAGCTCTGGTATTGGTGGCGAGTTGGTGTAGGTTTACCCCAAACAACGGGTGCAACGCCCGGCATCTGACGGGGGAAATATGAGCCAGCAAAGATCAACTCGTCCGCATGTGCTCCTTGCAACGGCCCTTGCGGCTGCAAGCCTTCTTGCGGTTGCAGCGCCGGCCCGCGCGCAGCAAGCGGTGGTTGCGATCGACAATGACGACATCGGCGGCCTCGTGCGCGGTCCCTCGGGACCCGAAGCGGGCGTCTGGGTGATTGCAGAGACAACCGAGCTGCCGACAAAATTCACCAAGATTGTGGTCACCGACGACCAGGGCCGCTTTGTGATCCCGGACTTGCCGCAAAACGTGAACTATGAGGTGTGGGTTCGCGGCTACGGTCTGGTCGATTCGCCGAAGTTGCGCGCCAAGACGGGCCAGCTCCTCAATCTGACTGCGGTGCCCGCGCCCGATCAAGCGGCCGCGGCTCATTACTATCCGGCGATTTACTGGTTCACGCTGCTCAAGATTCCGCCGGCCAAGGATTTCGGCGGCACGACGGACATCCCAAAGGCGATTACCCAGGAAACCTGGCGGCAACGCATGAACAACGTCGATTGCGTCGGCTGCCATCAGCTTGGCCAGGAATCGACCCGCACCATTCCGGCTGCCTTTGGCGAGTTCAAGTCGGGCGAGCAGGCCTGGATGCGCCGCGTTTCGTCGGGGCAGACCGGCGAATGGATGATCAACCGCCTCGCGGGTGAACTCGGCAGTGTGCCGTTCAAGTATTTCGGCGACTGGACCGACCGCATTGCAAAAGGCGAACTGCCCAAGAGCAAGCCGCCGCGGCCGAGTGGCATCGAGCGCAACGTGGTCATCTCGTCGTGGGAATGGGCGACCGAAAGGCATTTCGTGCACGACCTGATTTCGTCGGACCGGCGCAACCCGACAGTCAACGCCTACGGCCCGTTATTTGGGTCGAACGAATATTCCTCCGACTACATGCCGATCCTCGATCCCAAGACGAGCACGGTGACGTTCTTCAAGATGCCGGTCGCCGATCCGAATGCGCCGGAATCGTTCGGGCCGCCCTTGCATCCCAATGCCACGCCCAAGCCAATCGGCGCATCGGCCTATTGGGGTGAGGAGAAAATCTGGAGCCAGAAGGCAAACAATCACAACGGAATGTTCGACGGCAAGGGTCGGGTATGGTTCGCCGCCGCCGTGCGCGGCATCGAAAATCCGGATTTCTGCAAGAAGGGCTCCGACCATCCATCGGCGAAAGCGTTTCCGCTCGAACGTTCAGGCCGGCAAGTAACGATGCTCGATCCCAAAACCATGAAATACAGCTTCATCGATACCTGCTTCGGCACCCATCACCCGCAATTCGGCTACGACGCTGACAATACGCTATGGCTCTCCGGCAGTGGCCCGGTGGCCGGCTGGGTCAATACGAGGGTGTGGGACGAAACCGGCGATGCGGCGAAGGCGCAGGGCTGGGCGCCATGGGTTCTGGATACAAATGGCAACGGCAAGGTGGATGAATATACCCAGCCGGGCGCGCCGCAGCAGGCGGACAAGGATATGCGGATCGCCGGATCTGGCCCCTACGCGGTGATGCCGCATCCAACCGATGGCTCGGTCTGGTACACCTTCAATGTATTCGCCGGCACGCCCGGTTTCATCCGCTTCGATCCGAAAACGAAGCTGTCGGAATTCTATGCGATTCCGAAGGAAGGCATTGGCGTCCGCGGCGGCGACATCGACAAGAACGGCGTGGTTTGGGGCTCGGGTTCGAACGGAAGCCTGATCAGCTTTGATCGGCGCAAATGCAAGAACCCGCTCAACGGGCCGAATGCAACCGGCGACCACTGTCCGGAAGGTTTTGCGTTCTACAAATATCCCGGTCCGGGGTTCGAGGGTTTCGAAAACTCGAGTGCGGAAGCGAGCTACTATACCTGGGTTGATCAGCACAACGCGGTCGGCCTGGGCGAGAACATCCCGATCTCCACCGCCAATCTCAACGACGGTTTCGTGGCCTTCAAGGACGGGCAGATGGTGATGCTCCGCATCCCTTACCCGATCGGCTTCTTCGCCAAGGGCCTTGATGCCCGCATCGACGATCCGAATGCCGGATGGAAGGGCCGGGGGTTGTGGAGTTCAAGCGGTGACCGTGTGCCGTGGTTGATGGAAGGCGGCAAGGGTTCGAAACCGCGCGCCGTTCATATCCAGATACGGCCCGATCCGCTGGCGAATTGAAGCAACGCGTTAACAAACAGCTCCAGGCACCGATGAACAGACAAGAAGGGCGGCTTTGGCCGCCCTTCTTCATCTCAGCGATGGCCGAACAGCCCACATCATTCCGCGCGGAGGTTGAGCGATTTGTTAACGACGACGCTGGTAGGAACTGGCATTTCCCGGTTCGCGTTCTTTCTTTGAATTTTGAACGGATTTGTTTTCCATGCTTCAGGCCGCGACAATCCGCGATCAATCGTCTGCAGGCCAAGCATACATTCCTCCGGCGCCGAGGCCGCAGGCCCATCCATTGGGGCCGATTGCCCTGCTTCGCACTCTCAGGCGCAACCCGCTCGAGTGCTGGGCCACCCGGCATTTCGAGCAGCCCATCGTTTCGGGCGGACTGCCGATCGGGCACGTGCTCCTGGTGCATGAACCGCGCAGTATCCGTCACGTTCTGCTGGATAATGCGGCGAACTACCGCAAGGACCGCTTCCAGCGCCGGGTGCTGTCAGCGGGACTGAGTGACGGCCTGTTGAGCGCGGAGGGTGAGCAATGGCGAATCCAGCGAAAGGTGCTGGCGCCGATGTTCGCGCGCAGGCAGGTGCTGGAATTTGGGCCGGCGACGGCGGGAGCTGCCGACGATCTCGTCAAACGATGGGCCGGCCTCGGCGATGGGACGACGATCGAAATCGTGGCCGAAATGACGCGGCTGACGCTCGACGTGCTTGAGCACACCATCTTTTCGGACGGATTGGGATCGGATGCCGAGGACATCCGGATCGCGATGGCGGTCTATTTCAACACCATCGGAAAAATCAGCCCGCTCGATATTCTTGGTGTACCCGACTTCGTTCCGCGCCTGAGCCGGATACGAATTCGCCGGACGCTGGAATTTTTCGAATCCGAAGTCGACCGCGTGATCTCCGTTCGCCGGAGGATTTTGGCCGAGCAGCCGGATCGCGCGCCAAACGACCTGTTGACGCATCTGTTGCGGGCGTTTGACACCCAAACCGAAGCTTTCACCGAGGCCGAGTTGCGATCCAACATCCTGACCTTCATCGCGGCGGGTCACGAAACGACGGCGAATACGCTGAGCTGGGCGATGTTCCTGCTTTCCCAATCGGTCGAATGGCGGGAGCGCGTCGAGGCCGAGGTCGATAGCGAAATAAAGGTGGGGCCGTCCGATCTTCCGGATCGTCTCGTTGCTACGCGCGCCGTCATTGAAGAGGCCATCCGTCTTTATCCGCCGATCGCCGCGATCAGTCGCGTTGCGCTGGGCGAGGATGAGGTGGGCGGCGAGAGCGTCAGTCAGGGCTCGCTGATCGTGATATCGCCTTATGTCCTGCACCGGCACCGCTCGCTTTGGGAACGACCGGACGTGTTCGATCCCCGCCGTTTCCTCGGAAAACAGCGCGCCACGATCGATCGCTTCGCCTATCTTCCGTTCGGGGTCGGGCCGCGGAAATGCATCGGATCCGCATTTGCATTGCAGGAGGCGACGCTTGTGCTGGCGGCAATCGTGAAGAACTTCGATTTCGCGCTTTGCCCGGGCCACAAGGTATGGCCGATCCTTCGCGTGACGTTGCGGCCCGCGAACGGCCTGGCGATGCTCATCAAGAAACGCGAGCCGTTCATGCGGACTGGCGCCCGCGGATTGCATTGAAGGCATCAAATCCGCGGGCAAGGTCGGCCTTGAGGTCCTCGACATTCTCCAGTCCGATATGGAGTCTCACGGCGGGGCCGCCCGGCTCCCACTTGGTGGCGGTGCGATAGCCTGTGCAATCGAACGGAACGGCCAGGCTTTCGAAACCACCCCATGAATAGCCCATGCCAAACAGTTTGAGGCTGTTGAGAAACGCGTCGACGGCTTCCTGTGGCGCTGGTTTCAGGACGATGCTGAACAGGCCGGACGCGCCGGTAAAGTCGCGTTTCCAGATCAGATGGCCCGGGTCGCTCTCCAGAGCCGGGTGCAGCACCTTGCTCACTTCCGGTCGCGCCGCAAGCCATCGTGCCGTGTCAATTCCGGATTTGTAATGCTGCGCAAGTCGCACCGAAAGCGAGCGCAGTCCGCGGATCGCCAGGAAGACGTCGTCCGGCCCGGCGCAGATGCCAAGCAGACGGATCGTTTCGGCAACTGTCGGCCAGGTGCGCGCGTTTGCCGAAATGGTCCCGAACATGATGTCGGAATGTCCGCCAATATACTTGGTGACAGCCTGGATGCTGATGTCCACGCCCTGTTCCAGGGAGCGGTGATACAACGGGGTTGCCCATGTGTTGTCGTCGATCATGATCGCGCCGCGCGCGTGCGCGACCGATGCGATGGCGGGAACATCGGGCATTTCAAAGGACTGCGATCCCGGAGCCTCAACCAGCACCGCCCTTGTGTTGGCCTTGAACAGCTCGGCGATGTCTGAACCGATCAGGGGGTCGAAATAGGTGGTCTCGACGCCGTAGCGGGCGAGCAATCCATTGCAAAAATTGCGTGTCGGTTGATAGACATTATCGCAGACCAAAAGATGGTCGCCCGATTTGAGCACCGAAAGCAAGGCTGTGCTGATGGCCGCAGCGCCTGACGGAGCGATACCGACGCCAGCGCATTGCGGGCCTTCCAGCTCCATCATCGCGCCTTGCAGAGCTCTGGTTGTCGGCGTTCCGTGACGGCCATACCGGAACTCCCCGCGATGGGCGCGTAAATCGTCTGCCGTCGGATAGAGCACGGTGGAACCATGGACGACAGGGGGATTGATGAAGCCCTTCTGCGCCCTGGTGTCGCGGCCTGCGGTCACCAGCGTCGTTTCCACCTGCAGCGGAGTGGTCCGCCGTTCATCTCCTGATGCGCTCATTTTCCCGTCGCCCAATGGTTTATCCGGTATCGACGCCACGTCGGAGCCCGCTGAAGCTTGGCCTCGCTGGCGGATTGGTTAATAGCAGGACAGAGAAGACGCGCGTCAACCCCTTGACCGGGCCCGCCAGTCGTTCTGTGATGCCCGCCGACCATCCGTCGCTGCTGTTGAGGGGCCTGCCGCGACCGCGATTCACTTCTGAACCGGATTATGGGGCAGCCTGCCCATTTTGGGCCGGTTTCTGCAGTGGCGGATCGCTTGGTTGGCCCATCGGCACTAGCGATGTTAAGTAAATCGTTCCGGACGACCCTCGAAAGGCCTCGCCATGAAACGCGCATATCTCGTCTTTATCCTTGTCATTGTTGCCGGTCTTTCAGCCCAGTCTGCGACGGCGCAAACTCTCAAGACGGTCAAGGACCGCGGCATGTTGTCCTGCGGCGTGAGCCAGGGACTGCCGGGATTCTCCTCGCCCGACGACAAGGGCACCTGGACTGGACTCGACGTCGATGTCTGCCGTGCGATCGCCGCCACCATTTTCAACGATCCGACCAAGGTCAAGTTCGTGCCGCTGTCGGCCAAGGATCGCTTCACGGCTCTTCAATCCGGCGAAATCGACGTTCTCTCCCGCAACACGACCTGGACGCTCTCCCGCGACACCACGCTCGGCGCCAATTTCACGGGCGTGACCTATTATGACGGTCAGGGTTTCATCGTCAAAAAATCCCTCAAGGTGAATTCCGCGCTGGAATTGAACAGCGCCTCGGTCTGCGTCCAGACTGGCACGACCACCGAGCAAAATCTCGCCGATTACTTCAAGGGCAACAACATGAAGTATGAGGTGATCGCATTCGGCACGGCCGATGAAGCCGTCAAGGCCTACGAATCCGGACGTTGTGATGTCTTCACTACCGACGTGTCGGGACTCTATGCCGAGCGGCTGAAGCTTGCCAATCCCGCCGATCACGTCGTGCTTCCGGAAGTGATCTCGAAGGAGCCGCTCGGGCCGATGGTGCGCCATGGCGACGATCAATGGTTCGATCTCGTGAAATGGGTGCTGTTTGCGATGATCAATGCCGAAGAACTCGGCATCACCCAAAAGAACATTGATGAAATGGCAAAATCCGACAAGCCGGAACTCAAGCGCGCGTTCGGCACCGATGGCAATCTCGGTGAACAGCTCGGCCTGACCAAGGATTGGGTGATACGGATCGTCAAGGCAGTCGGCAACTACGGCGAGGCTTTTGACCGCAACGTAGGCGGCGGTTCGAAACTCGGGATTGCACGTGGACTAAACCAACTCTGGACCAAGGGTGGAATTCAGTACGCGCCGCCGATCCGCTGATCGCAGTCCAGACTGCGATGACCAGCAAGCCGCGAAAACCCCCGTTGCAGTTTTCATACAGGCTGCGACGTGCGCTTGGCGGAAGAGCGGGGTGGGGTGGCTTCGTGCTCCAGCTTTTGTTTGTCGCCGTGCTCGCCTGGCTCGGTTATGAGATCGTATCGAATGCCAGCGAGAACCTGAAAGTACAGCGAATTACGGCCGGCTTTGGCTTTCTGGCGAATACGGCGGGATTTGACGTCAACCAGAACCTCATTCCGTATTCCGGATCCGATTCCTATACACGGGTGTTTTTCGTTGGCCTGCTCAACACGTTGCTGGTTTCGGCCATCGGCATTTTCTTTGCCACCGTGATCGGATTCATCGTCGCGCTAGGGCGGCTGTCGTCCAACTGGCTGCTGGCGCGAATTGCCACCGGTTATGTCGAACTAGTGCGCAACCTGCCACTCCTGTTCCAGATCCTGTTCTGGTATCTCGCGGTCCTTGCAGCGCTTCCCGGTCCGCGACAGAGCATCTCGCTGTTTGGCATTTTTTTTCTCAGCAATCGCGGCCTGATCGTTCCAAAACCGATCGGCGAGCCGGGTTTCGAACCGTTCGTTGTGGCCGGCTTGATAGCGATCGGTGTTTCCATCGCGTTGTGGGGCTATTCGCGCCGGCAACTCTTCCTGCACGGAAAGATGATCAGGGTCTGGCCCTATGCGCTCGGTTTGCTGGCCGGCCTGCCGCTCGCAAGCGTCCTGATCTTCGGGGTGCCGGTGGCGTTTGAATTGCCTGTGCTGAAGGGCTTCAATTTCGCAGGCGGCTCGCGCATCATCCCTGAGTTCGTGGCGCTGACGCTCGCGCTTTCGACCTATACCGCCGCCTTTATCGCCGAGATCGTGCGCGCCGGCATTCTGTCGGTCCACAGGGGACAAATGGAGGCGGGCGCTTCGCTCGGGTTGCAGCGAGGTCCGGTGCTTCGGCTGATTGTGATCCCGCAGGCCTTGCGCGTGATCCTGCCGCCGCTGACCAACCAGTATCTCAACCTGACCAAGAACTCGTCGCTGGCGGTCGCGATCGGCTATCCCGACCTCGTATCGGTGTTCGCGGGCACGACCTTGAGCCAGACCGGGCAGGCGATCGAAATCATCGGCATCACCATGGGCGTCTATCTCTTGATCTCGCTCGTGACGAGCGCAATCATGAGTTTTTATGGATGGCGGCTCGAACGGGGCATGAGCTGATGAACGAGATCGCAACTTCCGCCTTCATCCGTCAGGAGCTCGTTACCGAACGCCCGGCGCCGGTGAAGACAACCGGCTTCGTCGGTTTTCTGCGGACTCGGCTTTTCAATTCGCCGACCAATATCCTGATCACGATCGTGAGCGCCTTGCTCTTGTGGTTCATCATCGTGCCCACGACAAGATTTCTGCTGATCGATGCGGTCTGGAACGGAAACGATCGGACCGCATGTCTTTCCGAAAATGCCGGACATTCCGTTGGCGCGTGCTGGCCGTTCATTCAGGCCAAATTCAGCCAGTTTGTCTACGGCTTCTATCCGGAGCCGGAGCGTTGGCGTGTCAATTTGACGTTCTTTCTGGCGGCGATCCTCCTGCTGCCGTTGTTGATTCCGAAACTCCCCTGGAAGGGGATCAATGCGGGCCTGTTCTTTTTCGCCTTTCCCATCGTCGCCTTTTTCCTGCTGCACGGTGGCGGGCTCGAGGGGCTTGCCGTCAGCTGGACGGCAAGCCTCTTATCCGGATTTGCCAGCAGCATCGCCGAGGCGGGCTCGGCCTTGTCGCGGGCCGGCGCTTCACTGAGTGGACCGACCGCCATTGCCGGATCGTTGCTGAATGCGCTCGGATGGGTTGTTGCCGAGATCGGCCTGCTTCTTCACTACGCGCTCACGCCGCTGACCCTGTTGCGCGACCAGATTCGGATGTCGGGCCAGCCGGTCTGGATCGATCTGGCGGTGACGGCTGCGATCGTATCGGTCCTGTCGGTATGGCTGGGCGGGGGCGTGCGCGCCGGCTTGCGCCCGTTGCTCTCAACCGTCGCAGCTTTTTTGGGTTTGGGAATCATCATTGCCGTCCTAAAACTCGATAGGGGTGGATTGCCCGTGGTCGATACGCGGCTCTGGGGCGGGCTTCTGGTGACGCTCGTGGTGGCGGTGACCGGAATCGTGGCATCGATGCCGGTCGGCATTGCGCTTGCGCTCGGCCGGCGCTCGACGATCCCGCTGATCCGGATTTTTTCGACGACCTTTATCGAATTCTGGCGCGGCGTACCATTGATCACGGTGCTGTTCTTCGCGACCTATATGCTGCCGCTCTTTGTTCCGACCGGGTTCAACGTCGATGGTCTGATGCGTGCGCTGATCGGGATTGCGCTATTTGCCGGCGCCTACCAGGCCGAAGTCGTTCGTGGCGGCTTGCAGGCGATCCCGCGCGGGCAGGCCGAAGCAGCGAGCGCGCTCGGCCTGTCCTGGTGGAAGACCACCGCGCTGATCGTGATGCCGCAGGCCTTGCGCCACGTCATCCCTGGCCTTGTCAACAGCTTCATCGCGCTGTTCAAGGATACCTCACTGGTTTCGATCGTTGCGCTCTTCGATCTGCTCGGACAGCTCCGGGCGTCCTTCAGTGATCCGACCTGGGCTGCCCCGACCACGCTGTTCACAGGGTTTGCCTTCACCGGATTGATCTACTTCACCTTTTGTTTTGGCATGTCCCGTTATTCGCTTTTTGTCGAGAACAGGCTGAACGTCCACCGCCGCACCTGAGTGAACCATCATGACCGCAGACCCCATTGTCAGCATTGCCGGCCTCAACAAGTGGTATGGCGATTTTCACGTTCTCCGCGACATCGATCTCGATGTCGGCAGGGGCGAGCGCATCGTCATCTGCGGCCCTTCGGGCTCGGGAAAATCGACGCTGATCCGCTGTATCAACGCGCTCGAGGAATTTCAGGAAGGCCGGATCGTCGTGGACGGGATCGAATTGGGTCCGAGCTTGCGGCGGGTCGACGAAGTCCGTCGCGAAGTGGGCATGGTGTTCCAGAGTTTCAATCTTTTCCCGCATCTGACCGTGCTGGAAAACTGCACGCTCGCACCGATCTGGGTGCGCAATATTCCAAAGAAAGATGCGGAAACCGTCGCGATGAAATATCTGGAGCGGGTGAAGATTCCGCACCAGGCCGGCAAATATCCGGGGCAGATGTCGGGCGGTCAGCAGCAGCGGGTGGCGATTGCGCGTGCGCTGACCATGAACCCGAAGGTGATGCTGTTCGATGAGCCGACCTCGGCGCTCGATCCGGAAATGGTCAAGGAGGTGCTCGACACCATGGTTGACCTTGCCAACGAAGGCATGACCATGCTTGTCGTGACCCATGAAATGGGATTTGCCAGGGAGGTCGCCGACCGCGTCGTGTTCATGGATGCCGGACAGATCATCGAGGCCAATACGCCCGCAAACTTCTTCGCCAATCCGCAGCACGCGAGAACCAGGCTGTTCCTCAGCCAGATATTACGGTGAGCGCGTCAGGGCTTTTCAAACGGCACGTCGATCTTGCTGTGCTTTTCCAGCCACTGCGGAACGGGCAGGTTTTTCGAACGCATGAATTGCGGATTGAACAGTTTTGACTGGTAGCGGTTTCCGGAATCGCAAAGCACAGTCACGATGGTCTTGCCGGGGCCAAGTTGGCGGGCGAGCCGGATCGCTCCGGCCACGTTGATACCCGTGGAGCCGCCGAGGCAAAGGCCTTCGTGCTCGAGCAGATCGTAGATGATCGGGACCGCTTCCTCATCCGGAATGAGATAGGCCTCATCCACTTTGGCCTGCTTGATGATCGCCGTGACGCGACCAAGCCCGATACCTTCCGTGATCGATCCGCCCGGCGTCGCCTTGGCTTCGCCGTGCTTGAACAATTCGTACATGGCCGCGCCGCGAGGATCGGCGCAGCCGATGACGACGCTCTTGTTCTTCTCCTTCAGGAGCGCGCTTGTCCCCGCCAGCGTTCCGCCCGTGCCAACCGAGCAGATGAAGCCGTCGATCTTGCCCTCGGTCTGCCGCCAAATCTCCGGGCCAGTCGATTCGTAATGCGCTTTGGAGTTGTCCAGATTGTTCCATTGATCGGCAAACAGAACCCCGTTCGGCTCGCTCTTGCGCAAGCGCTCGGCCAGCCTTCTTCCGACGTGCTGATAATTGTTCGGATTGGCGTAGGGCAGCGCCGGTACCTCGACCAGTTCCGCGCCGCAAAGGCGCAGCGCGTCCTTCTTTTCCTGGCTCTGGGTGTCCGGAATGACGATCAAGGTCCGGTAGCCGCGCGAGTTCGCCACCACCGCAAGGCCAATGCCCGTGTTGCCCGCGGTCGCCTCCACTACCAGGCCGCCTGGCTTGAGTTCTCCACGTTTCTCGGCTTCCAGGATCATCCATTTGCCGGCGCGATCCTTCACCGACTGGCCCGGATTCATGAACTCGGCCTTGCCGAGGATGGTGCAGCCGGTTTGTTCCGACGCACGCTTCAGTTTGATCAGGGGGGTGTTGCCGATCGCTTCGATGACGTCACGATAAGTATTCATGTGCACGAATTCTTGTCAGTTTGCTGCCAAATGCAGCAACGACCCTAGATCGCGTCCGGCAAAAGTGGAAGCTGGATTTGGGCATCATTGTGCAGTGCGAGCTATTTAGGCTTCGCGAACACTACCTGGCGGACGTCAATATTTCCCGACAAAAATCCAGCCTCGCAATAGGCGAGGTAGTACTCCCAGAGCCGGCGGAAGCGGTCGTCGAAGCCGAGCGGGATCAGGTTCGGCCAGGCGGCACGGAAGTTATTTCGCCAGCTTGCAAGGGTCTTGGCATAATCTTGCCCGAAAATGCGCTCGCGGATGACAGGCACGCCGAACCGCTCGCCCTGTGATTTCAGTATTTCCGGCGAAGGCAGCATGCCGCCCGGGAATACGTAGCGCTGGATGAAATCGACCTCCCGTCGATAGGTATGGAACAGCTTGTCCTGGATGGTGATGGCCTGGATTCCCGCAAGCCCGCCGGGCAACAGGCGGTCGCGCAGCTGCGAAAAGAAACTGGGCCAGAACTGCTCGCCGACGGCCTCGATCATCTCGATGGAAGCGATTCGATCGTAGGCGTCGCGCTCGTCGCGATAGTCCTGTAGTCGAATCTCGACGTGGTCGTTGAGACCCGCCGACTGTATGCGGGCTTGCGCAAACTCGCGCTGCTCCTTGCTGATAGTGAGACCGACCACATTCGCACCATAGGTTTTGGCAGCATATTCGGCGAAACCGCCCCAGCCGCAACCGATCTCCAGAAGCTTCTGGCCAGGACGCAGATCGATCGCTTCGGCGAGCCTTCGATATTTGTTGTTTTGCGCGGCGGTCAAATCCGCTGTTCCCTCCTCAAACAGCGCCGAGGAATAGGTCATGCTCGGATCGAGCCAGGCCGAATAGAAGGCGTTGCCGATGTCGTAATGCCTGTAGATGTTACGTCTGGCCTGCCGTCTGGTGTTGCGGTTGAACCAGTGCCTGATGGTCTGGAGGGAGCGCACCAGCGGCCTGCCGATTTTCATCGTCTGCATCCAATCCTGATTGATGCAGAACAGATAAAGGAATTGCGTCAGGTCCGGTGTGTCCCATTCGCCCCGCAGATAGGCCTCGGCGATGCCGATATCTCCGCTGCGCAACAATCGCGAAGCGAAGCCGTAGTTGAGGACCTTCATCGTGGCGGCAGGACCGGGCGCGTTGTTGCCGAGCCGCACGGTGCGGCCGTCCGGCAGGATGACGTCGAGCAGGCCGTGCCTAAGCTTCGAGCCGAAGCCGAGCGTCAACCGGACGAGGCGGGGCAACTCCGGCAAGAGGACATCGACTGTTTCGGACGTGACCGCAATCGCATCGGCCATGGTCGTCTCGACTTTGCTTCACCTTCTGCCACGGGCAGAGAATATCCGCGAATTATAAGCGTCGGTTTGTCGAATCGCCAAGCCGCTATTCGCGGTGACCTTCTGACGCGGCACCAGCCGCACCCCCTTGCCCCAGAGCCGCAGCGCCTCCCAATGGATGGCGGCAATGATCTTGATGGTAACCAGCGGCAGCGTGAAGAACGACCGCGCCAACGCCGGGGTGTTCAGGGCCCGGCGACGGCCATTGAAGGTTGCAGCAAAAAGCGGACCCTCGTGGTCTGTCTCAAGGATGCGCAATTTGACGCTTCCGCCAGGCGGCAAAACCCTGAAGCGGTAGCTCGTCGCCATCTCGATGAAGGGGGAGACGTAGAACAGCTTGTCTTGCTGTTGGCGGATGCCGGCTTCGCTGATCTCGCCCGGATTTGCAGCAAGAACATAGGGGTGGATCTCGCCAAAAGTGTTGCGAACTTCATAGATGATGAGGGCCAGTTCGCCGCCGGCACGATGACAGAAGTAGACCGATATTGGATTGAACGTGTAGCCAAGCAGTCGGGGATAGCACAGCAGCATAACCCGTCCGCCGGTGAGGTCGATGCCAATCTCCTTTGCTCGCCGTTGTGCGAAAGCGCGCAAGGAAGACCCGTCGCGGTCGCCGTGATCGACCTCGTTGAAGCTGTAGAGCGCGGGGCGATTTACGCCAAACAAGATTGACTGACGGTCCGCCTCATCGAGTTGGTCGAGATCGATCAAGAGGCTCATCACGCGGTAGGTAAAGCGATGTCCGACCGGCCTGAGGCGGGCATGCATGACGTCGCCGAAATAAAGCGCCGCGGCGTCAACCTTGCCTTCTCGCGCGGCGTCCGTGGCGGTTTGATCCGGCATGGCTACTCCGCAGCTTCCGCAAGTTCACGCGCCGGTTCGCGCCACGGCACCGCAGCACCCAGCGCCTGCGCAACCGCAAGGCCCGATCGCAATCCATCTTCATGGAATCCGTAACCAGTCCAGGCGCCGCAGAACCAGGTGTGACGCCGGCCCTGAATCTCATCGAGCCGCTTCTGGGCCGCGAAGGCTGCGGCATTGTACTGCGGATGCTCGCAGATATATCGTCCGAAAGTGAGATCGGGAGCCGGCTCGAAGGGTGGATTCAGGCTGACGAACAGGGGCTTGTCTCTTTCAATTCCCTGCAACTCATTCATCCAATAGGTCACGGCCACGTCATTCTCTGCCTTGCCCTGGCGCGGCCAGCGCAGGAAATTCCAAGACGCCCAGACCCGCTTCCGTCTTGGCATGAGCCTCGTGTCGCGGTGCAGATAGATTGTGTTGGGTGCATAGGCGATGGCGCCGAGAATTGAGCGCTCCCGGTCATCGGCATCGGACAGCATCGCCAGCGCCTGATCGCTGTGGGCAGCGACGACGACGTGATCGAAGGTGTCGCTTCCGCCATGACAGTCGCGCACCACCGCGCCATGCGGCGTTTGCTGGACCGAGGTCACGGCGCACCCGAACCGGATCCGGTTTCGAAACGCTGCAGTCAGCCTTTCAACGTAGTTGCGGCTGCCACCCGTCACCGTTCGCCACACCGGCCGATCATAGTGGAGGAGGCGATGATTGTTGAAGAACGCCACGAAATTCTCGGCCGGAAAGTTCAGCATCTCGCCGGCAGGCGCCGACCAGATCGCAGCACCCATCGGGCCGAGATAGTCGGTGAGCAGCCGCGGTACGAATGGGCGACGCACAACATATTCACCAAGACTGAGTCCTGCGAGCCGGCCCGCGGCGCTGTCTTCGACGCTTTGATTGTTGAAGGTCAGGATGTCGCGCAGCATCCGGAGATAAGACGGAGAGAGCAGGTTTTTGGGCTGCGCAAACAGTCCTGCGGCGGTCTCACGCCAGCTCTTGCCGCCGCCTTTCCACTCGAAGCGACCTTGATCGGCCGAGACGGAGAAGCTCATGGAGGTTTCGGTGGTCTCGACGCCGAGATGAGCGAACAGCGCCGTCAGCTCAGGATAATTGAGCTCGTTGTAAACAATGAAACCGATATCGACGGCGACCGGCGTTCCCTCGTAGTCGATCGTAACGGTGTGGCTATGGCCGCCCGGCCTGATCTCGCGGTCATAGACTGTCACCGGGTAACGTTTTGAGAGGCTCCAGGCAGCGGCATTGCCGGCGATTCCCGTTCCAATAACCGCTACCCGCATTCCCGTCCCCGGCCTGTTCATGCACGAGATACGGTGCTCGTACTGGCGAAGTTTCAGCATGCTCGCGCAGATTTTGGCGGCAAGGCGCCCCCGATCGTGGCGAGCAGCCACGACCGTTCCCAAATAGTTGAAGCGGCTCGATGCGCGGCGTATAGCGGTTCAATGTCAGGACAGACCGAGGATGGCATCGGTGTCGCCGCGACGAGGGGAACGACGGACTGCCCGCGTTGCCAAAAACCGCTGCCGCTATGCGTGTGCGACAACATCACGCCGATCAAGAGCCGGATTGCGCTTTTGATCCTTCAGCATCCGCAAGAGCAGGACAGGGCGCTGGGGACAGCCCGGCTGACGGCGATGCACCTGGCAAACGCAGTGTTGAAGATCGGGTTGTCGTGGCCGAGCCTCTCCAGGGCGCTGGGGCGGCCGGTGGCCGACCCCTCCCGCTGGGCAGTGCTTTATCTGGGATCAGCGAAAGTCGCCGGTCTTCCTGCGAGGAATGAGATCGTCGCCATCAACCGCAAGGGCGAGATGGAGGACGATCAGGAGGCGGTCCTGAAGAATATCGAGGGCATCGTGTTACTCGATGGCAGCTGGAGCCAGGCCAAGGCGCTGTGGTGGCGAAACCCGTGGATGCTGAAATGCCAGCGGGTGATCCTCGGACCGTCGCGTCCGTCACGTTACGGGAAACTGCGCCGCGAGCCACGCCGCGATGGTCTTTCTACCCTCGAGGCGGCGGCGATGCTGCTCTCCAGCCTCGAAAAGCGGCCCGACATTGCCGAGACGCTGCTTGCCAGTTTCGAGCGGTTGCTGGCGCGATACCGAAAGGTCCTGGAAGAGCAGCCGGCGCTGGCGCCGAAACCGCGGCCGAAGGGGGATTTTCGCCGCCGAAGACACGCGTAAGGCATGTTTTAGGAGAGCTTCGGATCGGTTGCCTATGTCGGGGAGGGCGTAGATGGAGCCTTAGTGGCTCATCGGTGGCTTGCAGCAAATTGGCGACGACGGTTCCATCATGCTGCGAGCCTGGAGGTCAAGAGAAAAGCCAAATGATCAACGCAGCCAGCGGAAGGCCGATACCTAACGAACCGCCGATGATCAAGGCAAGCGCCAAAAGCAAACCCAGCCCGGCCCGCAACTCATGCAACGACATGCCGTCGCTCCTTCAAGCTCGACGTGCGAGAATCACCTTGAGATCGATGTTAAGGAAGGCAGCATATTAAGTCGGCTTAGTGACGTGCCGCGCGGCTGTGGTAGCGACATTCAACGTCGGTTGGCGTCCGCGAATTGAAGAAGAGATTCACGTATATCATCGTATTCAACAAGGCAACGGCGCAATTGGGGATATCGTCCCCCAAACGACTGCGTCGCTGGAATAGAGCCCGAGCATTTTCACGGGATCATCCTCCCCAAGTGCTTGCGCCCAAGCTGAGGTCAGTTGAGCGCAGAGACACCAGGGTGCGGGTTGACATTGAGTGAATGACATCTGGAGCGGGATTGACCTGCCACACGCGCCAATATAATCCCTCGCTTCCCGCCATTCACGCCGATGAAAGGTGGGGGACTTTCGGGGGACCTGTACCGTTTTGTGCGCGTTTCCGGGCGTCTGGCGCGGTTTGAAAGGAACAGAGAAAACTCTATCTACCCATTGATTTTCCGCGTATTTCTACATTGGGGCCACGTGGCGGAGTGGTTACGCAGCGGTCTGCAAAACCGTTTACACCAGTTCAATTCTGGTCGTGGCCTCCACTCTAACAATATGATTTTTCATAAAAATCTTATTCACTGTCCGTTCCACCGATCCGGCTTACTACCGCGCTACTACCATTTTGATCCCGCTTTTCCGCAGCTGCTTTCAGTGCAGCGTCCACCATTGCGGCAGCGTCCTCCTGCATGCCCGGAATAACATGGCTGTAGAGGTCCAGGGTAATCCCCACCTTGCTGTGTCCCAGGCGCTCGCTGGCAATCTTGGGATGAACGCCGTTGGCGAGCATGTGGGTGGCGTGGGTATGCCGCAAGTCGTGGAATCGAATGCGCGGGAGCTTGGTTGCCTTGATGAACCGATCCCAGCGCTGCGAAATATAGATCGGGACCATAACCGAACCATCCGGATGGGCCGTGACAAAACCGTCCTCGGATAGCCTCACGCCGACTCTCAGAAGCTCCTCAGCGCGTTTTGCGCGATGGGTGCGCAATTCCTCCACCACGGTGGGAGAGAGCGCCACGGTGCGTCCCTTGCCGCTCTTGGGGGACTTAAAGCGCAAGGCTTTCTTGCCGCCCTTGGTCTGCTCGATGCTACCGGAGACAGACATCTGGCCGGCTGTCAGATCGATGTTGCGCCAGCGCAGAGCGCAAATCTCTCCCCGCCGCAGTCCGCAAAAAACTGTCAGGAGCACCGGGATAAAAATAGGGGTACCCCGGACCTGTTCGAGCAGATCTGCCGTTTGGGAGAAGTCGTAGGTCTGCATCGGCTTCCACTCGACCTTGGGAGGAACGACCGCATCAGACGGATTGCGGACCAATTCTTCCCATTTCACGGCCTGACCCAGTGCCTCGTGCAGCACACGATGCATGTGACCAACGGTCCGGGGCGACAGCCCACCGCTTTTGCCGTCGCGACGACCGTTCTTTAGCGCGGCAGAGTAGGCCGCCGAGATTTGTACCGGCTTCAGCTTGGACAGGACGACATCACCGATTGCCGGGACAATGTTCTGTCTGACGATCCCCGAATAACGTTCGAATGTTTTAGGCGAAACCTGTGTTTTGATGTGTTCAAGCCAGCGTTCAAGGAACGCCTTAACTGTGACCTTGGAGGGCTCGATGTATGAGCCCTTTCTGATCTGGATAATCAGCTCATAGCACTTCTCTCGTGCCTCGCTTTTGTTCTTGCAGTTGGGCAGGGAGTGCCACTTGCGTTTGCGCTTTCCCGTAGCCGAATCTCGAACGTCGATGACAGCGTACCAGTGCCCCTTACCTTGCTCGCAAACGTGCCCCTTCATCTGCTTTCCCCTTTTTTGAAATCGGTCGAAACAAGAAAGTTATGGACTTTATCAGCGAGAGCTTTCCGGCTGTCGGGGGTCGCAACCCAATTAGGATTGTTGGCAAGACCTAAGAACATCAGCCGAAGTACCTTGGCGTTCTCGTCTCCGCCGATGAGAGCCTGTAGAACTTGGCTGTCCCGAAGGGCAGCTCCATGCAGAGCTCGCTCGCGAGCCTGCTCCTCGTACCATTCGCGCTCGTGTCTTTCGATTTCTTCCCGGCGCTCCTCCACGTCCTTAGCATGGGCCTCCCACTCTTCCTCTTCAGCGAAGGTGCGCTCGATCCGCTCCGTAATTTCTTGGTTCACTGAAACGGCCCTGCCTTTGGCCGATCGCTCCAATTTCTTCCGTAGGCCCTCACGGATGCGGAGCATGGTTGGGACCAAGTCTGTGGGCTTTCTCGCTGCCATTTTGTGCCTCTTCTGTGTTTGGCGGGCACAGGATGGCACGAAATTTATAGTTTCACAAGTGAAACGCATTGATTCCCAATTTGCAACCACTATAAAGGAGTCGTCGTCACCGACTCACACACCAGAAAGGAGTGGAAATGACAGAACCGAAGACCCTAACGGTCCCGGCCGCAGGCAAGGAATATTTCGGGCTGAGCCGCAATGCGTCTTATGCTGCCGCCGTGCGCGGCGATATTCCCACGATCAAGATTGGCAGGCTGCTGAGGGTACCCGTCCGGGCGCTTGAGGAAATGCTGAACGCCAAGAAGACGGAGGCCGCTTGATTCATGCTGGCAAAAGAAAAGGCCCGCGCGAACGGGCCGATTCCGAATGCTGTCTTGGCGGACGGCGCGGAATCTAAGGCATCTGAGTCAGAATCTCAAGTCGCGGGTGATCTGTTCGCCAAAGCCAAAACGGCGCCTCTAGAGGAAGATGAGTTTGATTGGAACACGGATGACTCCATCATCCTAAAAGAGCAGCGCGCTGCGGCGGCATATAGAAACGGGCTTGGCGAGCTGATTATCCGCCAGCGCGGCCCATGGCCTGATGAGGATACGTTCCTGTACATCTCGCCAGAGAACGAAGTCGCCTTCCTGGAAGGTCTTGCCAAGCGTCATCGGGAAGGCTGATGGCGAAAAAGAACCCTAGGGACAAGCCTCACCGCTACCTCATGATGAACCGCTATCTGCTGGAGTCGCAGGCCTGGAAGAGCCTGAACGCCACAGCACGCGCCGTCTACGTTCACATGGCAATGAAGTACTACGGCAGCAACAACGGGCGCATCGGCTATTCGGTGCGCGCCGCTGCCGAGGAATTAAAAATCGGACTAGCGACCGCCTCTCGCGCCCTCGCGGACCTTCAGTATCGCGGCTTCATCGTCCCCAAGAAACGGGGAGCGTTCAGTTTGAAGGTGCGCCATGCGAGCGAGTGGCGCCTGACAGACCTTGTCTGCAACGTCACAGGAGACTTGCCGACCAAGGACTTCATGCGCTGGACGCCCGATAAAAACAAAACACGGTATCCACAGCGGAAGCGTACGGTATCTGAGGTGGAAGCGATCGGTATCTGTGGTGGAAGCGAGCCAGATTCAAATACCTCTCACGGTATCTGTGGTGGAAGCGTGAAGGCTCAATCCCAGCCCTCATCGGTATCTGTAGCGGAACACATATATCTACCAGGTAGGTTAGCAAGCGAGCAGGCGAACGATCCGGGTCTGACGACAGCGTTGGCAAAGCTGAAAGCGACGAAGGCAAAAGGAACAGCAGCGTGAATAAAGAGATATCAAACGCCAGATGACACCAGCCTGATGCCCGCCTGCGTGACTCAGAAACGCTCGCTGGTGCGCTTTCTGCGAGTCCGCTAGGTGAGTAGCCCCCACAGCTAAAAACGAATCTGCGACTCTCTAATCGCGCTGTAGGCGTTGCGTACCGCGTAACCCCCAAACAACAAAGGATATTCGATGACCGGCAATCGTCGCCCCTTTCGATCAAACTCACCGCTCTCTATCGTTCGCGGCATCAAAACGGCAAAGCTGGCGAGATCTTGTCCAGCCGCCACACCGGAAGATCAGCGGGGCGGGCCCATTCCAACAACAGCGATCAGCAATGCCCCGGAGGCCGAACGATGAAGCCTAAAAATGCGAAGCCTAAGGGTGATCGGACAGCCATAAAGCTGAGGCTCGATCCCAATAAACAAGAGGGCGAGTTTAAATTGCTGGGCGGCAGTCAGGCGGACCAATGGAACCATAGGCTCAACAGTCAAACCCTCAACGCGCTGCCGATCGCTCACTCGAAAAACGACGATAGCATCACCGAAGCATGTTTGGCCGTCTCTTACGGTGTGATGGATATGGCGCCGGCTGATCCCGTCGAGGGAATATTGATCGCGCAACTGATCGCGGCTAACGAGGCATCGCTGGCGCTGTATCG
>Ga0210409_10000780_pt1 | contig 46879 bp, 51 predicted proteins | sample IncBWH17MmetaG_FD_161649 | JGI IMG/M metagenome (GOLD analysis project Ga0210409, IMG submission 161649) | Forest soil microbial communities from Barre Woods Harvard Forest LTER site, Petersham, Massachusetts, United States - Inc-BW-H-17-M | ecosystem: Environmental > Terrestrial > Soil >... | reverse complement strand
GGCGTTTTTCACACTAAGCGCGCTTCCGGTTCGTGCCGAGTCCGACCCGGCCAAGCCCGCACTGGATGCAGCGATGATCGCCGCGCACGCCGCAGCGAAGGGCGACGGCCTGCTTGAAGCGCTCCTGACCGAACTGGATCGCTCTAAGGCGCAACTCAAAATGGACAAGGTGCAAGCGCCGTATTACATCGAGTATCGCGTGAGCGACGTCGATGATTTCGGCGCCGAAGCCACGTTTGGCGCCCTTCGCGATAACCAGCGCGTGCACATCCGCGTGCTTCGCGTCGTGGTGCGCATTGGCGACAACAAGCAGGATAGCTATTTTGGCCGTGGCCAGGGGGAAAGCAACATCCTCCCGCTTGACAACGACCCCATCGCCCTCCGCCACCAAATCTGGCTGGCCACCGACGACGCTTACAAGGCCGCGGGCGAAGCCCTCGCGGAAAAACAAGCCGCGCTAAAGCAGTTCAGCGCGGACCCCAATCCCGTGGACGACTTCGCAAAGGCCCCGCCGGTGATTGCCGTCGAGCCCCCCGTATCGCTGAAAGTAGATGAGGCTGCCTGGAAAAAAACGCTGGAGGACGTCACCAGTTTGTACAAGCTGTATCCCGACGTGCAGTCGGTGACGGCGTCCGCGCGCTTCACCGCGGTCAACGATTACCTGGTGAACTCCGAGGGGACCGTCACGCGCGGAGGAAAAACGACCTACAGCGTGCAACTGGGCAGCTCGGCGCAGGCCGCGGACGGAATGCGTCTTGGGCGAACCCCGGCTTTCATGGTCGCGCGGCCGGAGGAGCTGCCGACGCATGATGCCTTGATGAGCGACGCGAAAAAAATGCTGGACACGGTCGTGGCCCTGCGGCAAGCCCCGATCGTCGAGGAGGAATATCGCGGGCCGGTGCTCTTCGCCGCGGATGCGGCGGACGACGTGGTGGCCACGCTCATCGGCCAGAACGTGGTCGGACGAAAGCCGCAGCTCGGCAAACCCAACCGCACGACCGGAGCGTTTGCCACCAGCTATAAAGCGCGCGTGCTGCCGCCGTTCCTGACGATTGTGGACGATCCCACGCTGAGAGATTTTCAAGGCAAGAGCCTGGTCGGAAATTACGCGGTGGACAGCGAAGGCGTGAAGGCGCAGTCCGTGGACGTCGTCGAGAATGGCGTGTTGACCAACTACGTTCTGGGCCGCCAGCCGATTCGCGACTTCCCTGCCTCAAATGGCCACGGCCGTGCCGCTCCGGGCTCGTTTCCCGGTCCAAGCCTAGGCGTGCTGCTGGTGAAAAGCTCCGAAGCGCAAGCGCCCGACGCGTTGAAGCAAAAAGTCATGCAGATGGTGACCGACCAGGGCCGCCCGTACGGCTACCGCGTCGAGACGCTGGGCCCGGGCAATGCCCCGCGTCTGCTCTATCGCGTGTATGCGAAGGACGGCCACGAAGAGCTGGTGCGCGGCGCGGTCTTCAGCGAACTGGACATTCGCGCCTTGCGCAGCGATCTGATCGCCGTGGGCAACGATCCACTGGTGAGCAACCGCTCCGGCGGCGCGCCTACCACGATCATCAGCCCATCGCTCCTCTTCGACGAATTGGAAGTGAAGCGCGCCGACACCAGCAAAGACAAGCTGCCCGACTACCCGCCGCCACCGCTGAAGAAGTGACCCGTTACTCGTGGCTCATGGCTGGTGACTGCGACCCTGATTAGGTCGCGGTCGACGACACCACCATCCAAAATCGCATCAGGTCTTATTGTCTGAGCCACCCGCCTGTCGCGCGCCTGTGCAATTCAATGCAATGTCAGTTCACCGTGAGTGGGATGCCGACACTCGCGTCGGCATTGGCATTCGACCCAGTGCTGCTGTTGCTTTCCGTGAACGCGTAAACCGTCACCGTATAGGAACCCGGAGTTGTGCCGTTACCCGGAGGCGGTGGCATCGTGCTGCCGCCTCCTCCGCAACCCGCGATCACGGCCCCTGCGAGAATCAATCCTGCAGCCACCGGGATGGCGTAACGCCACGCGCGGCTTCGCATGCGCCTGGTAAGCGCCACGACTGCCAGCACGAGAAACCCCACGCTCACAATTGGCAGCCAGAAGCGCATCTCAGGATCAATAAAGAAAGGCGGCACGATCGAGTTTGCCGCCGTCGCTACAGTCACCTTGACGCTCTCCGCCGCGCCGGAGTTAACGACGTACGTGTTGAGCGGGTCCGTCGTGCTAATCGCACAGCTCGCCTTCGGTGCATCGGTGCTGCAAGAAAAATAGACATAGCCGGTGCCAGGCGTGAGCCCAGGCGTAAATGTACTGCTGTTGCCCGTCGTCGCTCCAGCTTTCACCGTGATCGCAGGAGGATTCCCCAGAGTCGGCGCCTGTACAGACGCAGCCTGATAGTAGCGAATGTAATCAACGAGCATCGTGGCCGGACTGGGAGTCGTCGAATCAGGATTCCCAGGATAATTGCCGCCCACGGCCAGGTCCGCGATGTTGATGAAAGGATGATTGAACACCCACTGGCTCGAGCCGCCCGGAACTTCGGCGGCGGTACGGATGAAGAAGACATTGCTGGGGCCGTCCACGTAAAACTGGACCATGTTCGGGGACCAGATCGTCCCGTAAGTATGGAATCCCGTCACATCGCTGCCGCCGGGGAAGGTGAAGTTTTGCCCCAACCCATTTGCACCAGAATAGCCCGGGCCGTGAATCGTAGATCTTATTTTCGTGGGCCCTAGTCCGCCAACAGCCGGAACGTTTTCCATGAAGTCCATCTCCCCGCAACCGGGCCAGTTAACACCGCTGAAGATGTTGTTCCCAAGCGCCCAGAAGGCCGGCCAGAGCCCCGCGCCCACGGGCAGTTGCATGCTGGCCTCGAGCCGACCATACAGGAATGTCATCGTGCCATGCGTTTGCATCCGGCCAGAGGTCCAGCTTCCGTTCACGAGAGTGTTGTTGATTCGGTAGGCTTGGAAGACGAGGTGTCCGCTGCCGTCAATGAAAACGTTCGCTTTGGTGGGATCGCATGGAGCCGCGTTCTGCGGGTCTCCAACAGGCCCGCAGTACCATTCGAACTCGTTGTTCACGTTGAGGTTTCCATAGTCGAAGTGCCACTTGGCGCTATCTATAGGGCTATTCAGGGGACCGTTAAATTCGTCGCTTTGACTCGGTACGAGATTCCATGTCTGTGCGTTGGCTCGTCCCGCCCCCGCCAGGAACAAAACCAAGACCGCGACTAGGTATCTCCATCGGCTGATCAATCGCCAATTCCCCCAGATGTTCATCTCTGTTCTCTTCCTCCGTATGATATCGAGCCCACGCCGGCACACCCGCAGACGAGCGTGTTGATTATAAACGTAGAGCGTCTCCACAGCTTTCAGCAGATTGTCTTGTTAGTTCACGGGAGGGCCGTGCCGTAATCTCGAAGAAATGCTTTGGGTCGCTCATCCTTGCGGGGGCGTCTACCCATGCCCGCGAAAAGCAAATCAAACAACCGGCGGAGATGCCATCTGCTGCTCTGGTAGTATATTCGCCAACTCCGATGAAAACGGCAAAGCGCAAAAAAGAGTGGTTCGACGACGACTCCTTCTGGCGCGAGCTTTACCCCTTCATGTTTCCAGAGAAGCGCATCGCCGATGCGGACGAGCAAATCGCCAAGGCACTGGCACTCACCAAGCCCGCAGGCAAGCCGGTCCTCGACCTCTGCTGCGGTCCAGGCAGATGCAGCATCGCGCTTGCAAAACGAGGATTCCACGTCACCGCAGTTGACCGGACGGCGTATCTCCTGAATAAGGCGCGCGCGAAAGCCAGGGCCGCGCACGTCAAGATTGAGTGGGTTCAGCAAGACATGCGCGATTTTGTGCGCCCAGGCGCCTTCGCTCTCGTGCTCAGTATGTTTACGTCCTTCGGCTATTTCGACGACCGCCAAGAAGATATGACCGTCCTCGAGAACATGTTCACGTCGCTGCGGCCAGGTGGGGCGTGCTTGATCGAGACGTTGGGGAAAGAACGTCTTGCAAACGTTTTTCAGCCCACAACCTCCACCGTTCTGCCCGACGGTACCCTCTGGGTGGAACGGCACGAAATTTTTGATGATTGGACTCGCGTTCGCAACGAATGGCTCATCCTGCGCAACGGCCGGGTGAAGAGGTTCAAATTCCGTCACACTGTTTATTCGGGTCAAGAGCTACGCGATCGCATGGAGCGCGCAGGCTTCGTTGCCGTAAAACTGCACGGCAATCTCGACGGAGACGAATATGGTCCCAACGCCGAACGCCTCGTTGCGGTAGGCCGCAAACCGCGCACGGCCGCGCCTTAATTCCGAAAAACCCCTTTGGATTGCGCGTGCGATGAAGGGGAAACCGGCGCGGCGCAAGGCAGGATGTTTCAGAAGGTCCAGATCCTCGAAGTCGCCAGTGCGATTGTGGCAGAGAGGCTGGGTGAAGATTGGACTAACGGAGACGGCGGGAACCTGCGCGGGCAAGCGGACCTCAACTACATGGCCCGCTTTGCTACGTTCCGCGAGGCGCAAGACGCCGCGGGAGATGAGCCGGCGGACGGCCCAGCGCACGGAGTTGCCACAGAGGCCGACACCGCGAGCGAGCCAGGGAATGGAAAACCGGAGCTTAAGCTTTCCTTCCAAGCGGCTGTGGCGGAAAAGATGAGAATAGACGACGCGGTCGGTGATGGACAGGCGGAGACGAGGAGCAAGGTCCTCGAATTGTTTCCATACGCGTTCGGCGTTGGGTTTTTTTGATTTTCATGGTATCGATCCAAGGCGGGAGTTGCAGAGTATAAAAGGACAGGGTTTTTGGCCTTGCCGAAAGAAAACTTGCCCAAAAAGAAAAACGCCCCGACGGACGCCGGGGCGAACATTTCCACAGAAATTAGTGCACCAGATTATAAGATTTAGTCAAGGACCATCTTCACTTCTTTGCTGGCGCATGTAAGTGTCCAGGGCAGAACAGGTTGCGTCGAAGATTACGAAAAGCAGATTCCTCGCTTCGCTCGGAATGACGTCGTACTTCAGCCTAGCTGACCGAGCAGACAACATCTTGGCTGGCAGGCGTAGAGCAGCGGCATAAAGCCGAAGAGCAGCGGCGTAAAGCCGCTGCTACACAAGCAAATCGTCGGAGGCGAGGAGGTTTTCTTGTTTGATGAGCGAGGCGCGGGCGGTTGCGAAATCGACGCGCTCGAATCGAATCTCGTCGCGGGGCCGCAACTGCCCCAGGCTGTGAAAATCCGCGGAAATCACATTGGCAATCTTCGGATAACCGCCCGTCGTCTGCTGTTCCACAAACAGAATAATCGGCAGCCCACCCTCCGGCACCTGCACGGCTCCCAGCGAAACCCCTTCGCTAGTCAGCTCTCCCTCGGTAGCCTTTGCAACGGACGCGCCTTGCAGCCGGATCCCCATCCGGTTCGTTTCCTCAGCCACGCGATACGCACTCTCGTAAAACACTCGTCGCGTAGCCTCGGGAAACCAATCGTCCTGCGGCCCCGGCGTAACACGCAGCACCTTTCGAGGTTGCATCTCTTTCAACGCGCGCGCCGAGAGCCTTCGTTCGCGAGCTGATCGGCTCGTCGCTCCGATCGTCAGCACGTCTCCTTTTCGCAACGCCCGTCCCTGAAAGCCGCCGAGTCCGCTCAAAATATGCGTCGAGGCGCTGCCGAGAAACGCCTTTACCTGGATTCCTCCCTGAACGCACAAATAACACCGCGCCCCCGTTTGCGTCGGCCCCAGCTTAAGCGTCTGCCCTGGCTTCGCTTCGAACGCCGTCCACAACTGCGCCGATTTCGCATCGAGCGTCGCCCCAAAATCCGACCCCGCCAGCGCCAGCACTGCGCCATCCGGAAACGCAAACGTCCCGCCAAGCAGCGTCATCTCCAACCCCGCCGCTCCCTCCGCATTCCCGACCAATCGATTCCCTACCCGCAGCGAAACCGCATCCGCCGCCCCCGAAGGCGAAACCCCCATCGGACCAAATCCTTGCCGCCCTAAATCCTGCACCGTCGTAAACAGCCCCGGCTCCCGCACTAGAATCACGTCCATTCTTTCTCCAGCTTCACAAACCGTTCCGCGGAAATCGGCACAAACCGCACACGATCTCCGATGGACAACAAACTCAGCTCCTCGCGATCCGCCTGAAACATCTTCACCGGCGTTCGCCCCAGCAATCTCCACCCGCCCGGCGTCGCGAACGGATAAACACCTGTCTGATTCCCCGCGATCCCCACGCTCCCCGCCGGCACTTTGCGACGCGGCGCCGCCAGTCGCGGCGTCACCAGCGATTCCGGCAATTCTCCGAGATACGCAAACCCTGGCACGAATCCCAGAAAATAAACAAGATATTCGACCGAAGCATGCAGCTCGACCGCTTGACCCGCCGTCATTCCGTGCAGTGCCGCTACCTCACTGAAATCCGGTCCGAACTCCCCGCCATAACACACCGGAATTTCCACGAGCCGCGCGTCCGGAAGCTTTACCTCCTCTAATCGCTCTATATACTCACGCAGCATTGCTTCCACTTCCTCATGCCGCATGCGAAGCGCATCAAACTTCACGAGCAACGAACAATACCCCGGATGCAGATTGCGCACACCCGCAACCGGCTTCTGCTGCAGCAACCGCAGTAATTTCCTCACGTTTGTATTTGCTTGAATTGCGGTCTGATTTTGTAGTGGCCGGTCTTCAGACCGGCCCGCCTCTTTAGGACGGTCAAAATAAATCAGCAACGACTGATCGCTGGAGAATTGAAATCGCACTTCGTCGTCGGCAGATAATCCCATGCTCGCGAAAGTATACCCCACGCACTCGGGGGTCTAGTGGGACAGGCATTCCTGCCTGTCCTCCTCAGCCCGGCGTCGGTCTTCCGTGTTTGTCGTACGCATGCACTTCCACAACCGCCGCCCCACCGCCATAGGCCGGAACCGTGACGTTGACAATTCTTCGTTCTTTTTTACTGCTTCGCGAAAACAATACCCTCCATGCCGCTTCCATCACAAACATACCCTCTCGAAACGGCGGACGAATCACTCCGCTAGCCGTCACATTCGCCCGGCTGGAAAGCTCAAACTGCTGAGTCTCCACAGCCGAACTTAAACCGCCTTTCTCTTCCGCCGCAGTGCGCGCCAAGCGCAGCGCCTGCACCGAGTCCATCCAGCCTTCCCGCAAAATCTGGTCGCCATCGCTAGGCCATTGCCGCCCCTCGGGCGCATCCACGCGCGTTTGCGAAATCGGCCCATAGCATGGAACCGTCACATAAAGCTTTTCCCGTTTGCTCCGCGAATAAAAATGCAGCCACCATCCCCCATACATCCCCAAACGCCCGTTTCCATCGATCGCAGGAAGCACGGCAGAAAATGGCGAAAGATACCAGGCCATGGGCACGTTCGAAGTGATTCGCTGCAGCTCCGCGTCCTGTACCCACGTCTTGGCCAGCGGCAGCGCAATCTCATGAGCCTCTTTTGCGCTGACTTCCCGCGGTCCCGCAAACTCCGCGAGACGCCGTTGGTGCGCGCTCCCCATCGGTGCCGCTTCCGCCTCAAAAACCGCCAGCACTTGCCGCAACAAAACCGCCGCTCCCTTCAGCGCCTCCTGCAAATCGCCTTCACTGAAATACGTCCACTTCATCGGCAGCGGCCCAATCCCAAACAACCGAAACAGATTCAGCGACAGCAGGAAGGGCCTGTCGGGCGCTGCCGCAAATCGCGGCGACGTCAATCCAACGCCAAGCCAAATCGTAAACTCTTTGCTGAACGCGCGCGGTTTCTTGTCCACGCTGAAGCTCACCAGCACGTCTGGCGCAATCTCTTTGGAAAGCACATCCTCGTTCTGCCCGTTCAGGTTCTTCGTATACTCCGGAAACTCCGTTTTTGCCCACTTGCGCGCCATCCGCATGAAATCCACCTTCACGGATTTCCCCATTTTCTTCGGATCAAATACAAACTGCATGGCCTCCGGCGCGGTCATCAGATGCGGAACGCTTGCCAGCGAAATTTCCTTCTGCAGCTTCTTCCCTACCCTCTCCACCAATTCCGCGAACGCCAGTCCGGTCACCAACAGCTCTTCCGGCGTCGCCCTTCCCGGCTCGTTCGCCGTTAGATGCATCTGGCTCGCCTGCAATTCGAACCGGATTCCCGTGGCCTCGGCAATCTCCGCGAGCATTGTTTCAATGAACGCCTCTTTCGCATCCGCCGCTTCAAATATCAGATGTGCAGAAAGATCAAACCGGCTCTTCCGCTGAAACACTTTCGAATCCAGCAGCGCAAACCGCGCCTCCGTTCCTTCCCGCGAACCTTTCCAGCGAAACCCTTGCGCCGAAAGCATGAAACTCAAACTCTTGATTTTCGCCGCGCCAAGTTGCGTCAGCTCTTCGGTTATCTCCAGCGCCCGTTCGAATCCCGCTCCCTTCGCGCGCTCCGGCTGAAACTCCTGAACCGTCGTCCTCGCGCGCTTCGAACTTCCGATGAGGTTAACGTCCAGTTCCGCCTTTTCCGTGTTCACCGCACACTTCCGCAGCACGGCCACGAACTGCCGTATCGCCGGAACCGGCTCGTCCTCTTCAAGCGGGATGGAAGAATAACAATGAATTCTCATGAACGCGCCTGTCGGATAGTGATCCTACGCCTTCATTCTTCCACGAATTTCTATTCTCAGTTGTGGGGACACAGCACCGCTGCATCCGATTCAGCAAGATGCTCCGATGCTCGATTCCCAAGTAGGACAGGCATTCCTGCCTGTCCTCTTCAGCCAGCTGAAGCCCGTCAACGGATATCACGCGGATGCAAGACCTCTTGGGCGACACTCGCACATGGCTGATTTTCAATCTCAAGCTCAGGATGCCGCTTCCGTTTCTACAAGAAACGCTGCCATTTTTTACAGGAAAGACCTGATTGTTGCGCGGGATGAGCTTCGCTAAGCTGACGGCTTGAGAATACCTCCGACACCCCCCCAAAAGAGCAGGTGCCTGACACACCGGCACCTGCTCCCTCACCAAGCAAGGAGGCACTCACGAGTTCAATTCAGGCTTTGCAAATTCCATCCAAATGGCCATGCAGAAATGCAAATTAGGGGCCATTCGCGCGTGGATCCAGAACCCTCTATGACGCAGACTTCCACTCACGCGAGCCGCGAGCAAAGTAAGCATCGCCCGGGGGGCAGGAAGACTTCTGAGAATCAGTTTTGGATCTTACATGCCCGCTTTGGGAGCTGGCGCTTGATCCTTGTTGGAAGCGGCACCACGATCAAGCCCGAATGCGGGCTTGTCTTTTGTTCCAGTAATTTTGATCGCCAGGATGGTCCCTGCGTTTTTTCCCTTGAAAAACGGATCCAGGGCCTTCAAGAAAAATGACTTCGGGCCAGTGGTCGTCTGGGAAAGCTTGGCCAGCATTACGAGATTGCCATGAAAATCCAGTCCGCCGCTATTGAGATCGTAAGTTCCCTTCAGGTTGACCGACGCACCGATTACACCAAAATTGAGATGAGAAAAGGTCATTACGCCATCCCGCCCCTGGAAATTACCGGTCATTTCCGAAGCGACACTATTGATCTCTATTGCTTTCGGTGCCCCTTGGCCTTTGCGGCTTAGGGTATCGACCTTCTCCTGAACGCTTTCGGCCGTAAACTGGCCATCGGTAATCCTGAACTGTCCCTGTATTTTTAGGCGTTCTATCAGATCAGAATCTCCCTCCGGAATGCTGATCTTTGCTTTCAGGCTCGCGACCCCCGTCATAATTGGTTCATCTGTCTTGACGGCGAGGCGTATTAAGTCATCCACTCGCGCGCCCTGGGAAACGGCATCCAGTAAGATCGTCTTGCCCTTCACCTTAGGATCAGCATTCTCAATCTTGCCGCCGGTTACAATCGTCGTATGCCGGAAATGGGCAGTTACTTTATTAAGATAAGTGTCGCCATTGGTGCCGTCCACGATAGCTGAGAATTCCGTGTGCAAAGCCATGGGGTGATCCGAAATTCGCAGACAGAAGTCCGGAGTGTCCGTTGTTCCCTCTACTTTCAAGTAGTCAAGCGGACCATTGAATGTTCCCTCGGAAGAAAGAATTCCACGCAGTCCCTTTAAAGTTCCGAGGTCCGCATGCTGAAAGCTATATCGCCCATTTGCTGGTGTCTGGCTTGGAGCTTCCGCTTGCCAGGGTCCAAACTTCCCGTGAGAGTCAATCTCGCCTGTTGGCACGCTGTTCGTGAGCGTTGCGTGAAACGTGGCGGGGCGGTCAAAACTCAGATTGTGGAGGACCAGGTGATGAATGGGAAACTCGCGCGGCGGCTTTCCAAGCTGTGCCTGCAAGACCACGATCATTGCTTCATCGGCGCGCAACTCTTCAATGATGGCCGGATATTTTTCCGCGAGGTCCTGGTCTGTCCTTTGAATTAATGGCGTCCCTCCCGGTTGCCGGGGCGGCGTGTGAATCTGTAAGCCGTCTAAGTTCACGAACGCGATGCGCGGCTTTGCCTGGAAGAGACTAATCAAGCTTGCAGACATGGTGACGGTGCGAACCTGAATGAGAGGGGGGATGTCTGTTCGCCCATGGTGCCGCAAGACCAATTCGTTGATCGTCACGTGGACGCGGGGAAAGAGCGAAACATCAAAATCGGAAAATTCAACTTTGCTCGCAAAGTGAGTTTGCAGAATCTTTTGCGCGCGATCGCGCACCATCGCGTGAATTCTGGGGCGCAGCCCGAAGAGTGCAAGCAGGGCGACAACGACGATCAGTCCCAGAGTGACGGTCCATTTGCGCAAAGCGCTTTGATTGCCGTTTCTTTTATGCGGCACGATGGTCCTAACCCGTTCGGCCCGATGCAAGAAGGGTAGTTACGCCTAAGAATAGACCACGAACGAAGGCCCAAAAGAATACGCAAAATGCTTGATATTGCGCGCAGCAGCCCTGTATCGATTGTTCGTTTGGATAGAGATTCTGGCCTTGAACCTGGATCCGTGGTTCAAGAAAAAGGGAGTACGAAAAGCCGCGTGGCAGGAGATTGCCGTTTAATTCTCTAGTTGCTGCAGATGGGCCATGATTCTTGAGCACTATTCGCTCTTGCTGGGGGTCAGGTCAGGCCCCGACACCCATTCTTTCTTGAACTACACAGCCCTGACGGACACTGTAGATGAAGTACTCACCCGGCGAACTCGCGGCCAATCGAGATAATTGGTTTTTTGCTTCTTCCAACCCATCTACTGCTTTTACCCACATTGGGTGGCCATCGGGTAGTTTCTTGAAGATGTCGAACTTCGCATCCATGACTTCCCCCAAGATACGGTTTGTTGTTACTGCTCCTGCCAAGGGCAAGCTATTTTCCATTCTCTGAATTAACTTAAAGGTGGTCGAATCAATCAGTTACGGCACAAGAGCTGGAGAGGCGATCTCTGACAAGACGTTGAATCGAGTTTTATTTTCGGCAATATGGGTATTTTCTGCTCGCTCTACTTTTCTCGATTCGAGTCTAACCCCGCTTCCGGTACAGGCACAGTAGCAGTTACGGTGGTTCCTCGCTGAGAGGACGAGATATGGAGATTACCACCCAGCTGGCGCACACGCTCATTCATGCCGCGCAGCCCCACGCCAAATGCGCCCGTCCGGTCCTGACCCAGGTCTTCCCAATTTTTCGATTGAGTGCCATTTCCTTCGTCAATGACCTGGAGGATCGCCGCTTGGTTCTCCGTCAGCAACCGGACAGTTGCCTTGGGGCTGCCGGAGTGCCGGTGCACGTTCGTTAAGCACTCTTGAAGGATGCGGAATAGCGCCAACTCCAGGTCGCCGGGAATGCGATCAAAGTCCGGAGAAACCTCAAAAGTGGTCTTGATTCCGCTTCGCATTGTAAATCCGTCCAGGTACCAAGGTATTGCCGATTTCAAGCCAAGTTCTTCAAGCATGGGTGGATACAACAGGTAAGAGATTGTCCGAACTTCCTTGATAGCCTCTTCCGTCAGTTGGGAGCATTCCTTCAGCTGATTGGTATCCACACGGTGGTTCCGTTCTGCCGCGGACTTGAGCGAATCCACTTTCATCTTCAAACCGACAAGGTATTGGCCCACGCTATCGTGAAGCTCCCTGCCGATGCGCCGGCGTTCCTCGTCTTGCGTTTGCAAAAGACGGAGGGAGAGTTGACGGAGTGATTTTTCCGACTCGCGCAATTTCTTCTGTGCCTCCGTCCTCTCGGCGATTTCTTTTCGCAAGGCCTCACTTGCCTGTAATCTCTCGGTAAAATCTCGCGTAACTTTTCCGAATCCAATCAATCTGCCAGCATCGTTTCTGATAGCGGTAATGATTACGCTAGCCCAGAAGCGAGAGCCGTCTTTGCGCAGGCGCCATCCCTCGTCTTCCAGCCGCCCTTCCTTCGCGGCGACAGCCAATTCCCATTGCGGCTTACCAGCTCGCAGGTCCTCCTCCGGATAAAAGATTGAAAAGTGCTTACCTATGATCTCGGAGACCCCATATCCCTTTATGCGTTCCGCTCCTTTGTTCCAGCTGCTGATGTGCCCCTGCACGTCCAACATAAAGATTGCGTAATCCTGAACGGCTTCCACCAGCTGCCGGAACGGCTCTTCACTACGCCGCAGCGCAATCTTGGCTTCCCCGCTCGCAAAGGAAGTGTCGCTTTCGTCAAGCACGACCGCAGAATGTTCCGCGCATACTCTCATAAGAGGCTGCGCGTTCTTTTCGCCATAAAAATTAGCTGTCGGGTAGGCACACCGCAGAGAGAAAGAGTGCTTCTTCGCCAGTTCGTTCCAGAGCTGTTCGAGCCGGATTGCGGCCTCGATCTTGCCCTCTGTCCACAAAAGAGCAACCATTTCTCCAAATGCTGCAATATCGGCACGCGAGGTCTTAGAGTGGGCCCTGATTCTCATGATGACGCCACCGACTATCTCCTCGAACAAGCCGCCGTCGGGCATGCCTTCTACCATGAACTTTGATAGGAGTTCAGAAGCATCCAGCGCAACGTATCTCCCCTGCTTGCCGGCCTCGTGGATGTCCAAACCTCGAGCTGTCAGCCGCTGCTGAAGTCCTTCGCGATGCATCTTTGTGGCAATGACGATCGCAGCACTCCCGGCACGCAGGGCATCACCGATAAAGTCACACAAAGCTTCAAGCAGTGAATCGCTCTCTTGATAGAAGTAGGCAACATGGTCGCCTTGGAACAGACCGCCCGGCTGCCGGCGAATCAGCAGCTCCCTTGGGCCAGGGCTCAAAGCGCTTGCAGTCATTTCGATTCTCCTGCCTGAAAGTCGGCGTCGGCAGCGCCCCTACTCTTTTAAGGACGCGCCGCGGCCACGTCATTGTGCTTGATTAGCGTACTTGTGCCCTGTTTTCTGCTAAAAGTAACCTACTCATTTGTTGACTTCACCCCCAAAGCTGGGACATGCCATGAGGGACTTGTAGAATTGCTCGCCAGTTGTCAGGCAATTCGCGTTGGGCCGGCCTCAGGTGGGCTGCTCCCACATATGCTGTCTTTCCCGCCGATCCGTGATCTGATCCCAAGCGAGTACACAGTTACGAGTGCCGTGACAAGGCAGGTCTTGAGTCGTACTTCTTGTGTACGTACATATCATGGTCCGCGCGTGCCATGAGTTCTCCAAGCGAGTAAGGAGTTTCCGGATGGAATCGCGCTATTCCGATGCTGAATGACAGCGTGTAACGGGATTCCTCGGCATTCGCCTTCTCGAGATTCTTCTGAATGCGAGGCATGATGGCTTGTCCGTTTGGAACAGACGTGTCCGAGGCGAGCACGGCAAACTCGTCCCCACCGAGTCGGGCTAGTATGTCCGAATCACGAAATGTCTCCTCTAGGGCATCCGCAGCCCGGATTATTGCCAGATCCCCCTCCCGGTGTCCGAACGAATCGTTGATCGTCTTTAAATTGTCCACATCGCAAAAGAGGAGTAATACGCCCTGAGCGTTGCGCTGCGCCATCTTTAGTTGGTGCGTCGCAGATGCTAGAAAGCCACGCCGATTGTACAGCCCGGTAAGTTCATCCGTGATTGCCAGTGACCGCACCTCGCGATCAAGCAACGACTGACGCACCGCACACGATGCCGCACGCTGGAGCGCGCTGTCAACGTTGCGCCCGCTCGCAACGCCCGATTTGACCGAGTTTGAAATCTCTTCTATAGCGGACAAAATTTGGTCGAGCTCAGTGTCCTCTGAACGCAAAGCGGAAGACAGGAGACACTCCAGCGTTTCCTTGGGAGTGTCTCTCACTCGATCTATGGAGCGTACCCTGGCCTTCGGCGTAGGATCGACTAGCGATAGTCTTTCCGGAGCCCCTTGGCCCACAGGACGCTTGTCAAAACTTTGGAGAGACATGCGCACCTCTCGTGTCTGTTCGGGACTCATGCTTTGGGCGCTTGACCACTTTAGGGTTTCGGCCATCCGTGTACTATCGGGTAAAAGCTGTATTCGGCAGGCAGAGAATAGCTCTTGGAATCTGAAAGAAGGTGTTGAGCTTTGGCAACCAATCGGTCTCTAACCGCGTGAAATACCCCGGGCCCTCACAACGAATGGAGGTAACGTAACCCGGGGATAATCGTATGGCACACCATTCGAGGAACCAGGGCCATCTTCAAGTCTGGCATACAACACCATCCGCCACTAAAGCGGGTGCGCAGAGGCGCTCCATGATTAGGTTTTGCGAATGTTACCTTGCCGCATGCCTTTTTCTTGTGTAGCCTTTCGCGTGTCACTCCTCACGGGGGGCCACATGCAAACCGTATCTGAAAGTTTCTCTCATGTCCTTCTGTTTGCTTGTCCGCAATGCGGGAGCCCGCTTGCTTCTGCATGTGCGAGCAAAGATAAGAATTTGGAAGTTGCCGATGCACACTGGTTTAACCCTCACTGCCATTGCGGATGGATTGGGCCAGTGATTGGCGTGCAGGCTGTGAAGCATTGGGTTGAACCTTGGAATATTCCTGTTAAGGTTGGACCTGACGCAGCAGGTACGTGCGATGACGAGCGACCAACTAAGGCCTGAACCACAATCTCCGCCTTACGCTCTGCGAGAAGCGAACAGCAAAATCGTTCGTTGAGTGATCCCCAGGCAAGTCGCGTAACGTTAATGGCCCCTCGAAGAATCATAAATTGTTATCTAGGAAAAAAGAGATGTTGGTAGGGGCGGTGGGGATCGAACCACGCGTCAGCTTCGCTAAGGTGCTGATTCATTTAGGGATAGAGGGTCGAATGGGGCCAAAACAGTCCAGAATGACTTGATCGGGGCGAAAAAGAACGCGGCATCGAGCCCACGTTCGAAGCTTGGGCAGTGTCTCTTCCTGTGGAGAGCCTTCTGTTCACAACCCAAGAGCCGAGATTCGGCTCAAGGCGGCGGTTTGCTAATTCACCCTGACCTGTTCGCACAGACCGATTTTCATGTGTTTTGTTAGCGTTACGGGCTCCTCAGTTGCGCCGAAACACCCCATTTGCAGTCTAATGTTCAGCAAGTGTTCAGCAAAAACATCTCCCGCGTCGGACGCGTTCGCATGATTCAGAGCCACAAAAAATGTAGCATTCCTCTTTCCCGTTCGGCCCGCAGGGGAAGAAACGGGCACAATCTGTCGACCCCCGAAAATGTTGACCCGTTAAACTGCCGTCGCGCCGCCATCGACCACTAGGTCGTTGCCAAGGATGTAGCTGCTTTCATCCGAAGCCAGAAAAAGCGCCGCCGAGGCGATTTCTTCAGGATTGCCAAGCCGGCCGAGAGGAATGATTGACCGGAACCATTGCCGCGCTCCGTCCGCCGCTTCCTTCGTCGGAAATTGACCATCGATGATGGGAGTTTCTACCGCGCCCGGGCTGATGAGATTCGCGCGAATCTTGCGGTCCTTCAGTTCCGTCGTCCAGGTTCTGACAAACGATCGCAGCGCCGCCTTGGTGGCGGCGTAGGTGCCATAGGCCGGATATCCTTTCAGCCACACTCCGGAGCCGATAAGAATGATCGAGCCGCCGTCGTTTAGCAGGGGAAGCGCCTTCTGGACGGTAAAATACGTGCCGCGCGCATTCGTATCGAAGGTCTTGTCGTAGTGTTCGGGAGTCACCGCTTGGGTTGGCACCATCTCCACAACCGCGGCGTTCGCGACGACGATGTCGATTTTTCCTTTCTTTTGTGCGATTTCTTTGTAGAGCCGCTCGAGATCGTCGAGCTTCGAGATGTCACCCTGGATTGCGATAGCATTTCTGCCGATTTCTTTTACCGCTTTATCGAGTTCCGACTGGCGGCGGCCTGTGATGAACACATACGCGCCCTCCTCCACGAACCGCTTGGCGGTCGCAAGTCCAATACCGCTGCTGCCACCTGTAATCACTGCCACCTTGTTCTTAAGAGCAGGCATCTTGATTCCTCCATTTAGTCACATAGAATTAACTTCTGTACCTATCGTTTCAGATGTAGAATGGGGCTTGGGGGTTATACGAATCTCTAACTCTTACGCGGAAACCGCATCGAACAGGGTATGAAGGCAAAATCCACGCCTAAGAAGGTCATGGGACGCCCCCGCGGCTTTGATGAAGAAGCGGCACTCGACGCAGCCATGCGTGTTTTCTGGACGAAGAGCTATGAGGGCGCGACGATGGCCGACCTAACCAAGGCCATGGGCATCAACCGTTCCAGCATGTACGCGGCCTTTGGCGACAAGGAGGCTCTCTTTCGCTTGGTGATGGACCGTTATAGAAATGGCCCGATGACCTACATCCGCGAAGCGCTCGAATTGCCGACCGTGCGCGAGCTTGCAACAGCTCTCGTAGAGGGAACGGTCGACTTTCTATCCATCGCAGGAAATCCGAGAGGATGTCTTTCGATTCAAGGGGCCCTGGCCTGCGGTTCCGACGCTCAGCCGATTCAACACGCGATGATCGAATGGAGGAAGCAAGGTGAAATGGCCATTCGAAAGCGTTTGGAAAAGGGCCAACGCGAAGGTGATCTCAAAAATGACGTGACTCCCGCCGACTTTGCCCGGTACCTTTCGACGATCATGACCGGCCTTGGTATTCAAGCGGCCAATGGAGCGACAAAACCCGATCTGAAACGCTTGGCTGCGATGGCCCTTGGATTTATGGGTTATTGATTTTGCGTAGCTTTTTGATATGTACGACGGTTTTCCAATTCACCACGACCTGTTCGTACAGACCGATTTTCATTTGTTTTGATTGCATTAGCTGCGCCGCCCGCGGGGTACAGTCGTGCGCCAAATCGCTCGGTGACCAGAATGAAAGCAACCACGATTGCGCCCACCAGTGCCCCGATCAACAGCCTCGGGACCAAGAAGACTTGTCCTCGCGTTCTTGCAAAAGAAGAATCCACTGTCGGGCCGGTGCTTTCCACCAGATTGCCCTTGGCTGTTCTTCGGCTTCCTTCATCGCCGGCAATTCTCCGTGCATTAGCATATCTCACTGACGACACAACTATCAGGCCGCCTGGTTGCAGCCTTCACATTCATGCCGCTTTTGCATCGTCACCATTGGCGAGTTTGAGGATTCTTACGAGGGGCTTGATTGTGAGTCCCTGTACTAGAATGGAAAAGATGACTACGCCGAACGTCAAGTTTAAGATTTGCTCGCGATAGGGAACCGCGGTGGTCAAGCTCAGCGCAAGAGCGAGCGCCAGTGCTCCGCGAAGTCCGCCCCATACGGCTACATGTTGCCACCGAAGCGGAATCTTCTCTGCGAAACGATTGCTCAATGGCACGAGAAGATAGACCGACAACACGCGCCCCAGAAACACGGCACCGATGGCCAACAGTACGGACGCCCAATTCTGTAAGAGTTCACGCACATGGATTTCCAGGCCAATCAAAAGAAACACGAGAGAATTGATGACGAACGAAATGTACTCCCAGAATGACTGCATCGCAGTACGTGTGCCAGCACTCATGCCTCTTTTCGCGCCAAAATTCCCCAGCATCAGCCCCGCAGATGCAGTCGCGACCACGCCTGACAGGTGCAGGCGAAACGCGAGCAGATAGCTGCCGTACGCAAGTATGGTTGTTAAAGTAATCTCAATCTGGGGATCATCCACTGTCCCTGTAATGCGGCTCGCCAGGTACCCTAGAGTTGATCCCAAGACCGCTCCACCGGCCACTGCTAGGAAATACTGCTCGATACCTTTCGGTACGGTCAGCTTTTCCGCAACGATAGCTCCGAACAGGATGCCAAAGAGAACGACTGCCGTTCCATCGTTGAGAAGGCTCTCTCCCTCCATGATCAGGGACAACCGCTTGTCTACTCTCAGATCCTTGAAGATGGCCAGCACAGAGATGGGGTCCGTGGCAGAAATGATGCACCCGAAAAGAAGTGCAATGAGCACAGGCAAACCGATCAACCAATGCACGAGGTATCCGGTGACAAGGGCGGCGAGGACCACACCTACGTTGGCGAGCAACAACAGAGGTACGGAATTGCGAAGCAGCTCCCTCACGTCCAGCTTAACGCTGCCTTCGAAGACCAGCGCCGGAAGAAACAATATCAAAATCACATTGGGCGTCAGCCAGTCGGGACGGTAACCGGGTTGCAGGGGCGACAAGATAGGAAGCTGAATGACTCCCAGGAGCAAGCCACCCAAGACCAGGGACACCGTGTAGGGAATCCTCAAGCGTTTCGCTAGCATCGCGATGATCGCGGCAACGATGAGCAGCCAAACCAAGAATTCTATGCCCGAGGTTGGCGTCATCTCAGAAACGCACCACATTCCAACTGCTCGAATTCGTTAACGAATGCTTGGCGCATTACAACTCGCAAAAGCACCTCTAACCTCTGGACGCAGAAGGTACACGAGCAGAGCCCCAGCAATTACGAAGCCGACGCCGCCTCTAAGGAGATCACCCATGAAGGCGGTCACCAGGTCTCCGAAGACTTGGGTTGCGATGATGGAAACTGCCAGTCGCCACCCCCAAACGCGGCGCTTGAACCAGGCGATGCCAGCAACTGCCATGGTTGCACCGAGCAAGAGGAGGGGAATTCCGACTGTCTTCCCGAACGGTGCAAGCTGTCTGTAGGCAGGCGCATTAAGAACCCACAAGCGGTCGAGAACGGTGCCGCGCCAGACTAGTGTCGTTCCGGCAAGACACGCCATGATTGCGCCGAAGAACAAAAAGATGCCAACCGCGATGATTCCCTTGGCTAATCTTTTTTGAATGAGCATATCGAATTCGGGGTGAAGCTATCCAGAGCTCGTTGACCATAACGGGAACACACTCACGCGACCATTCCGTCTCGATTCTACCTGATAGGGTTGCACTCGACGCTCGTTTGAGCCTATCAGCGGGGCCGATTTCTACTTGTTTATGCTTTTTGCCGCACCGCTAAGAGCATCCGTCGCAAACTGTCCACCAGGTCGACAATCTCACCCTTGCCGTGCACGTCAAACTCAATTTCAAAATTTCCCTCGGCCGCATGATCCACGGCCTCCTTCAAGCTCAGAAGCGGTTTGATGACTTGACGCGGCAATGTATAGCTGACCCAAATGCTGACGAGGAGGGTCACCGCGGAAACGATTCCCAGTGCCCATTCTGCCTGACGGATAAGATGTCCAGCTTCGGCGTGATCTCTCTTGACCCGGCTCCAGTTTACGGATTCCAGAACAGACGTCTGCTCTAATATCTGCTGGCTCGAGCTTTGAAGCTCTTCCGTAGCGCGTTGCAGTTCGGGATTCCCCTCCTGCACGGTCTTCGAAATCTGAGCATCAAACGAGCCGACTCGTGTGCGCAGTTCCTCCATGAGTTGGGCCCGTTTGATACGCCCGGAACTCTTCAAAAGGTCGTTCAGGTCCCGCTCATAATCTCTCACCACAGCCTGCAAACGATCGGCAGGTCTTTGGCCAGGCCGGTCCAAGACGGACACCGCCGACGCAAATTGTTGGCGGTAAAGCGCGAGAGCCTCGGATGCTTTCTGCACTGCGCCCTGGTCACCAGTCCCAAGATTTTGAATATTTTCCAAAATCTGCCGAGTCTTATCCAGAGCTTCGCGGTTCGCCTCCAGATAAACTGCATCGTGAAACAGGAGGTAGTTTCGTTCGGCTCGGCGCGCCTCCAACATCTCGATAGAGGCCTGCTGCGCGAGAGTGGCGGCTGGTGCATCCGTATTCACGATGCGATCGACGATCCAACCCATTTGGAACAGGTAGTAGACAGTCAGGAAAATCACCGGGGCCAGAATTAGCCTCACAAGGGCCAGACTGTAAGCTGTTCTCCTGCGCAAAGAGTTGCCAGGCGCAAGAATCCTGAAAGACTTTTGAATTCCTGTTCTCATGAATTACCCCATGCAGAAACCAAGATCGTGGGGCTCCGGACTGGTCCCCCGTTGGGCTCAGTCCTCGTTCTCCGAGCCAATCCCGTAGGAATCCAACACATCACGCAAGAGCACCACACCTTCCAACTTGTGTACATCGGCGCGGCTCACCACGGGCAAGAGATCCAAACGGGCTCCCCCCATGCGTTCTAGGGCCATCTGAAGTGACTGATCGGCATGAAGGTGGGGAAACGTTTGCGCGTCAACCAAGTCAGAGAGTTGCTTGGCCATTCCATGCGCATTGGCGGCCCGTTCGAGACTTCGCTTGCTCATCACGCCGACGACGCCTCTGTCATCGCATACCGGCCAGCAACGGTAGCTACTGGCGAGGGCCAATTGGAGGGCTTCGCCTACGGAAATCGCCGCAGGGAGAGTTTCAGCCGGAGTCCGCATCAGATGTGCCACTTGACGACCTCCGCGCTGGTGACGCGTGGCGGCACTCGGCAGGTGAATTCCATCCTGATAGGCCAACACATCGTAGATCGGCTCTCGCTGCAAACGCGCGGAAATGAAGAAACTGACAAGATTCGAAATCATGAGGGGAACAATGACGGCGTAGTCTTGCGTCGTTTCAAATATCATGAGAACCGAAGTCATCGGGGCACGGATGATGCCGGCAAAAAGAGTTCCCATTCCCACCAAGGCGTAGGCTCCTGCCGAGGCGGTATATTGAGGTAAGAAGTGGTGTGCAATGCCTCCAACTGTTCCACCCAACATCGCTCCGATGAAGAGGCTAGGGCCGAAAATACCGCCCGCATTGCCAGATCCGTAGCTGGTCGTGACAGCGATGAGCTTCAGGACTACCAAGATGGCCATTATGCCAAGTGTCATTCTTCCGTTCAGCGCGTCTCCCACGTAGCCATAGCCGACTCCCAAAATTTGTGGGACAAACAGGGCTATCACGCCAACAAGTACACCACCTGCCACGGGTTGGAACCAAACCGTTTTCTTCGGCAAGCTCATAAACCATTCCCTGGTTCGTAGCAGAAGCTTCGTGAATGCCACCGAAACCAGGCCGCCTGCAACGCCTAACACCGCATATATGCCGAATTCCAACGGATTTGCGAGTTGATATTGAGGCACCTGGAACAGAGGGTGGTTGCCAAGCAGAACCCGTAGAACCACCCACGAGGTCGCCGATGCGAGCACGACGGAACCCAATATGGGCGCGTGAAGATCGCCGGTAATCTCTTCGAGCGAGAACACAACCGCGGCAAGCGGCGTGTTGAACGCGGCGGCGATCGCGGCGGAGGCTCCGACAGGGATGAGCGCCTTGACTCGTTCGGAGCTCAACCCAAGATAGCGGCCGAGCACAGAAGCGATGCCGCCTCCAACTTGGACGGAGGGGCCCTCGCGTCCCAGAGGGATACCGCTGGCAAGAGTCGCAGCAGTGCAAAAGAATTTACCCAACACGGTGCCAATCGTGATGCGGCCTTCCCGCGCAAACAACGCAGCCTTGGTTTGTGGAACGCCGCTGCCTCGAGCGTCGGGGAAATATCGATAGAGCAGATACCCCATGCCTAGAGAACCGAGAACAGGAATCAGTACGCGCCGCCAAGCCGCGCTACTAACGGGATAGAGTCGCATTCCCAGGCGCTCGGTCACCAAAATGAACGCGACGACCGCAAAGCCCGTGAGTACTCCAATTACCAGAGTCAACAGAAGAAAGACTTGCTCCTCACGCTCGCGGATGCGTGGGAACCAGTTGACCAAAGGCGTTCGCCACCATTGATGTTTGACGTCGTTCCCTACTTCTGTCACGTCCTCACCTCTTACCCAGCCCGAATCAAGAGTGCCGTTGAGCGCTCCCCATATCGTGCAACAGCAGCTACGGGTTTTCGCGCGCGCTAAATATTATTCGCGCGGACCTTTTAAATCCAACGAAGCTAACGTGACGACGGAAGGGCAAACCTCGTGCCTTTGTACAACATCGAGGAAGTGTACCAATGAACATTGGGTGATCCTTCGAACGTGAAAACGCCGGTTTTTGGGGGGGTCACGACTTCCCCGCTCCACCCTTCCTTTTCGGCACACACTTCTATTTATATCGTATAACGATATAACAAACAAAACTATCGGAATCGCCGCGTTCTTCGCGACTGACGTGATGAACAAATTGCTCGCCACTGTCGAGCACCGCGTCGCTGGCGGCGCGAAGGCAAGGAACAAGGGCCACCTTAGAAATCCGGGGGCGGTACTTGAGTCTAGTTTTTAGGGGAGCTGTCTTGATAGCAGGCGACCAGCCGGGGCAGAACCTCCTCCGCCTGGTGCTTGGTCGGAAATCAGCTAGCGAGATTGAAATGAACAGTTACTGTCATTTCCACAGCTACAGGAGTTCCGTTCAGCAAAGTGGGCTGGTACTTCCACTGCCGGACGGCGTCAAACGCTGCGGTAACCAGCAGCGGGTTTCCGGACATGAGCTTCATTTCGGTGACACTACCGTTTGCGTCGATCACGCTGTCAATCACGACATCACCGTGGACGTGAACGGCTTTGGCCAAAGTCGGGTAGATCGGCTGAACTTGCTGAATGATCCGTGGCGGCTGAACCTTGCCTCCCACGAGGTAAGGCCCGCGATGCGCAACCGGTCTCGGAGGCGGCGGGGAAGGAAATGTGCTCCCCATGTTTCCCAAAACTCCTCCAATCACCCCACCTAGCCGACCACCGGGAACTCCTCCGATAACACCTCCCGGCACGCCGGCGATTGTTGGAGGGGCACTCGGAAGATCCTTCAACTGCACGATGTGCTTAGGAATCACGGTTGGTCCATAGAGCTTGTTGTTGGAGAAGAAGCTCTTTGGACGTGGGATTGAGTGAAGCGCCGCTGCTGGCGCAGGCGGTGGCGGCGGCAAGGGTGGCGCAACCAAATAAGTCGTTTCCATCTGATGCAAATCAATGGCGTCGCTGAAATACAACGGAAGCAGGATAGCGAGAGCTAACAGAAAGCTGTGACCGGCTGCGGAAACGAGGACATTGATTGCTCGTTTCGGGCGTTTAATCCTGTTGTTTTCCAACATCCCGGCCGAAAGATTCGCAGCAATTTGGGGGTTCTTCCAATTATACTCGGACTCAGGCGCATCACTCGTTTTCGGGCGCGGCTGTCTCGCTCGCCTGATTGTTTTGAGGACTACAACAGCGTTCCTTTCTGACATCTTAAATACCTTCACCTGGTTAGATGTGAGAGGGGCGGACTCAGGATGCCTCAAAATTCGGTGTACTTGCATTTATATCGTATTGCGATATAATAAAAACGTGAGAAAAAGAATCAGCGAGTCTGAATACGCCGCACTGGCTGAACTGCGGTATCGCATCCGTCAGTTTCTTCGAGGTAGCGACGCTGCTGCCGAAGGGGCCGGCCTTGAACCACAACAATATCAGATGCTTCTTGCGATCCGCGCACTTCCGGGAGAGAACAAAGCGACCATAGGACAGCTCGCAAAGCGCCTGCTTATCCGGCACCACAGTGCCGTGGGCTTGATCGATCGGCTTGAGGCGCACGGCTATGTCCGCCGCGACCGCAGCCGGGGCGACCAGCGCCAAGTTTCCGTAACTTTGCTGCCCAGTGGCCAGCGTGCGCTGGAACAGGTCGTGCGCCGGCGAGTGAACGAACTGCGAGGGAGTGGCCACGCACTTGTAGGAGCTATTTCAGCTATTTTGAAAGAGAATAAGTCTTCCCAATCTCGGCCCAAGGTCCGAAACCTCAGTACACAGAACCGAAGGCACCTTCGCGAGAAACCACTTCTCAGGAAACGAAGCCGCTAGCCAAACATCCAAATGCACCTGCACTTCAAGGTCCGCCCGCCGTTCAGAGTCGTCCCCGTTCAGCGGGTGGCGTAAGGTAGCCTTTCTCCCGTGCCTTCCTTCAGGCGACGTTGCTGTTCGAAACTGGCTTCACAGTGCCTGCCTTCCCTGGCAATGCTTTTTTGAGTTTGAGTTCAATCACTCCACCTTTGAATCGGGCGGTTGCGTGAGCCGCATCGATCTCTACTGGCAGCTGCACGCTCCGGAGCAATCGAACCGTGCGTTTTTGCGAGCCAGTGCTCGTGCCTGCCTTTTGTTCCATCTGGGTGCGGCCCCTGCCAATAATGGTCACTCGTTTCGGCTCGAGATCAATCTCCAATTCTTTAGGAGTGAAGTCGTGGACTTCGGCCAGTACCGTTACCCCATCTTTAGATTCTCCAATATTAAGGGGTGTGCGGTCGAACAGCTCCGCCTCTGCCTGCAACCAGTTATCCAGGTCGCGCCCTTTGATTCTGCCTTTCGATTCAAATATGTTGTAAGCCCGTCTGGCAATCGCGTCGAGCATCTCCTTGGCCTCGACGCTCAGGCCTGTAGTCTTGATCACAATCGGTGGCTCCGTCGTTTGGTGTCTAACTACGTTCTCATTGTGCATACGTGTCTCCTATTCCCCTAAACCGGCGGGGCACCTTGGAATTAATCTACTAGCCCACTCGCGAAGTTCTTCTCACTACTTCATGCTCGAAGCTGGCTGGGTGACGGTTGAGTGCCGAAAGGACTCGACACTTATTGGAAGGTTGCGCCTGACAATATTCACTGTGAGTCCATAGTGACGATTAATTCCCCGTCCATCAATTATGGGACGGAGTTGCACTTGCGTGTTCGGTGTGTGTTGGAAGGCTCATAACAGCGTTATACAGCCAAGCAAAAATCATTCCAGCGCACGCACCATCAATTAGTCCGTCAACGTTCCCGACAGCGACATTTCCGATGGTTCGGGACGCATGAAACCAGGGATAGACAGAACTGGTCAGCTGAATGAAGTTGGTGCCGTAGTTGGCGTCTACTAAATTGAGCAAACCGACGCACAGTATGGCGCTGCCCCACAGGAGCCCAGCCGCAATTGCCATAGCTTTCAGAGAGAGTCGCATCTTTTAATTCTCCTTAATCTCCGGGATGAACCAGCAAATGAAGTTTCCACCTCCGTCTCGGACAGCCCGACCTTCCTTCGGCGCTCCCGCTTTTTGACGGCCAGAGCGCCTGTCCCGGTGAACGCCGGGCTACCCGAGTGGAGAGATCGAAAGATCTCTTTAGTTCCCCGAATTGGCGGCGCTCGCCTGCTGGATACTGGCTGTAGGTGCTTTTGACAGCATCTCGACTTTCTTCAGCGGCGGTTCACGACGCTGCCAGACGATCCGTGCATCAGGAGCATTAGCCGGATATATCCTTGCCGACTGCTGGCCGGTGGGTTCCAGGACTAGGTCGGAACGGCGATTGAAGGCCAGCCAGGTTATTTTCTTGTCTTTGATCATCCATTTGGCCAGCTTAGGATCACTCTTGGTGAGGAGCGCTTCCGCCATCTTTTGGTCGAGTTGCTTATCTTTTCCTTCGGCGCGGACCTTGATCTCATCAGCCGGAATTCCCTTGGAGACCAAGTAGTTCCTAATGAGCGCGGCGCGGCGTTCGCTGAGTGCGGTGTTGTACTTACGCGGCCCACGCACGTCGGCATATCCAATGACTACCAGGCTGGCGTTGTGTTCATAAAGGCCGAAGTTTTTGAATTGCGTCGCGATATTGTCGAGGGTCATTTTCTCTTCGGTCAGAAGTCCAACCTTCGGATGGTGCCTCGTGGGGTAGGCCGTGGGATAGAAGACGCTAAGCAAGGTTGCCGAAGGCGGTGGATCGATGGACCCGACGACATGCAGCGTGGCCGTTTTGGTGGTCTGCCCGCCGCACGCATTTGTGGCCGTGAAGGTAAACGTCCGGTTTTCATTGATCGGCCCCATGCTCGTCTGCTTGGGATCGGCGATCACGGTGCGGCTCCCGCTCGTCGAATTACTGTCGAACGGTTCCATCCGGGCCGAGTTCGCATTGGAAGCCGACCAGTTCACCGTGGCGGTATCCTGCTCTACCACTTTGTCGCCAATTTTGTGGTAGCGGATTTCTCGCTGACTGAGGGCAACCGTCGCCGTCGGCATCGCGTCAACGTGCACCGTTACACTCTGGGTCGCCTCGCCACCGGGACCTTTCGCTGTCAGCACATACGTCGTGTCATGCGTCGGTGTCACACTGCGATCCCCTTGATTGGGGACTTGCCCGATCCCGGCGATAGAAGCGTCCGTGGCATCGGTGGATTTCCAAGCGATGTCCGTTGCTTGCCCGCAACTCAAATTGGTGGCCTGCGCGTTTAACTGCGCGGAAACAGGAGCAACCGGCACCGTCGCGCTGGCGATTCCAGCGTGAAAACGAGGCTGCGGGGGCATGGTCAACCCTTCCTCCCACTCCTTTGTTTTCATCTCTCCATTGCGATCAAGATAGACCGTCACCTGTTGTCCAGCCTTGGCAGTCACAGGCCCAGACCAAATCGTATTTCCTTCGTGGGTCACTGTGACTTGGTAAGTTCCGGGCTTGACCAGCAGCCGTTGGTGCCAAATCCAGTTCCAATCGAATTCATCGACATGGCCGACGAAATAAGCTGGAGTCTGGCCATTCAACAAGACCGCAGCACGGGGATCACCCTTGAATTCGATGTCGGCGAAAGGTCCGGCAACGACGTCTCCCGAGGATTGCAAGTTGACGCGTAAATCGGTTGTTTCGCCCGCACCCACGTGGACGTCTTGCGTCTTGGGCAAGTAACCGTAGTTGTAGACGCCCACCTTGTGGTCGCCGGCGGCCAGTTCAATCGTCTGGCTGCCATCGCGGATGGCTTTGCCGTCAACGAAGACGTAGGCCTGTTTGGGTTCAACGTGGATTTTCAATTTGCCCGTCTCCTGCGACGACTGAGCGAAGGCGGGGACCGCACATAAATAACTAATGGCCGAGAACAAAGTCGCGATAACGAAAGTTTTCGTTCGCATTTAGAGAATCTCCTTCCTGGGATTGATTCCGGCTTGGGTGTGGAATCATTTGCGTTTGGTTTCAGTGGCGGGGCCAGAAAGAGCAAGTGATCCCTGGCCCCGCTTCGGCTCGCCTCCCTTGGCCGTGGTCGGCCATCCCAGCCGGGAGGCGCGATTGCAGCCTCAACATATCGTGATGCGATATATCTGTCAAGTGTTGCTTTGTTGTTGTATCGTATTGCGATATATAGCTATCGAGCTGAGCCAACCGCTGCTGTGCAACATGCGTCTAGTTGTTTATGGAGGCGTCGTTGCTGCCTGGAAATCCAAATGGTATGCGAAAGGGCCATTTTCCAGGCGATTCGCCTTTACCGAAAGCCGTGCAATTTCACGGCACCCTTGGAGGGAATTTCATGAAATTCACACTCTGGATCTCGATCGCACTTCTAATGTGCAGCGCCGCGGCCTCGCGGGCCGCAGCACAGAATCGACAAATCTCGCACTCGCAACAGTTTGCTAACTGTTTGGACGAATTCTCGGCTTGTGATCGATCAGCGTTGAATGTACAGGAACTGCAAGAGGTGCAGCGCGTCACTAAGGACCGCAATTTATTAGATTGTTTCAACGGATTCTCCGACTGCGACAAAAAGCAATTGAATGCCGAACAGCAACTCGAAATTGCGCGTCAGAACCGCGATCAAAACCTGCAAAATTGCATTGACGGCATCGGCGAGTGCAATTTGGCCGTGCTCAACGGCCAGGAGCGCCAACAGGTCGCCCAGTCAGCCCGGGTCCGAAACCTCCAGGCTTGCCTGGACGGAACAGGCGAGTGCGACCCCACGCAACTCACCGCCGATCAAAAACAGCAGGTAGTGACCGCCAACCATGACCGCAATCTGCAGAGTTGTCTGGAAGGGCTGGGTGAATGCGACCACGCGCAATTGAGCAGTCAGGAGCAACAGGATGTCGCGCGGGTGACCCAGGACCGTAACCTTCGGGAGTGCTTTGATGGATCTGACCTCTGTGATCGCAGTCATTTGACGGCCACGGAGCAGCGAGACATGGCCGCTCTCAAACGGGAACAGAAAGTTGCAGAACTAAGCGCAAGAATGATCTTCCCTTAGAGAACCCTGCTGCGGGCTCCGAACCTTCAAGCAGTGGGCCTCGTCTTATATCGTAGTACGAGACAACCATATCGTAATACGATACATCGTATTGATTGGACGCGTGAAACAGCGAGTTTCCGCCGCAGTGCAATGGCAATAGTCTTCACACAAATCGATAGCGTTTACCCTGATCACGCCTGAGCACACGGCGGTTGTGCCCCTGTTTCCACCGAGATTGTTGAAGGGGCCTATGAATAGCAACGGATTGACGGTTCTTCTAGTTGGGAAGGGTGCACGAAATTCTCCGGTCCTACAGAACCACCTTGAAAAGCGCGGTTGCAACGTTTGTTTCGCAACTTCTCAAGAAGAGGCCATCGAACTCTTTCACCTCCGTCGATTTGACGTGGTCCTCAGCGAGTTCACGCTTGCCGACGGGACTGCCTACCAACTCATTCCTCCGCTTCTTGGCACCAACACGACGATGTTTTTCTCCAATGCAGTCGAAGATGGCTGCTGGTGGATGACTGCCGTTTTCGACGGGCAGGACCTATCGGCTGACCCGGGGATGCGTCCCGGCCAATTCACACGCCGTCTTGACCAAATTCTCTCTGACAAGCTTTCAAGAATCGAGAATCACCCGCCGAGCAAGCCTACCCGCGGAGTTACAAGCCATGCGTAATCCTGACCGAAAGGGAATCCTGTGGATCGTTTTGCTTAGGCTTGCGTCGGTGGGCATCTTTCTGTTTGGAGTGCTGGCTCACGCTCAGGCTCCCCCAGGAGGAGATCAGCCCAACAACGAGGGGATGAGACGAGTTGCCATCGAGGGCATCGTCCGGCACGTCTTCCGACACGCTTGCACTTCCGTCCTCCTCTCCTCACGAAAAGAAAAGGCCTTGCCCATCCTCTGCTCGACTACCGAAGTCGTTCTCGCAACCGGAAACGGGCTTGTTAACGTTCGTCTCGGACCGACGAAATTCATTCGTGACAACCATTTCTTCTTCGTCGACGGCGATCGGCTTCGCGTTATCGGATTCCAGGGTGCGAATCAGGGCCGCGCGACCGTCGTATCGGAAGAGGTCATCAAGTCGAAACGCGCGTTGACCTTCCGGGATCCACTTGGACGTCCTCTCTGGAGCCATAGTGCAATAGCCGATGGGCTCCACGAACCAGTGATCACGCAGAAACACAATCAGGCCCAAGGCAAAGACGAGATCACCCAGCTAAACCTCCACGCTGGAAGTACTGTTGCGACCAATTTGAGATTCCAGAAATCAGAGAAGGAGAAGGAACATGAAAAGTAGTAACTCGGACCCCCAGGCTTATAACCTCATAGCATCTCAGCCGGGGACAAAACCAGGGCTTGGGCGCTTGGGAATGATCGTGATCACAATCCTGGCGATGCTTGTATTGGGACTGTTCGTTGTCGCTCTTGTCCCACAGACCGGCAATAGTGCTTCGGCTGGCAGTAAGGTTCCCCTTAAGATTGATAAGAATCCTGCCGCGGTGAATCTTGCCGAATTCAAAAACGGATACGCCCCGGTGATTGATCCCGCTTTACCAGCAGTGGTCAATATTTCATCGACCAAGATGGTCAAGCAGCAAAACAACTTTCCCGGCCCGTTCTTCGATGATCCATTTTTCCCCCGGTTCTTTGGAGACCAGTTCAACCAGCAGTCTGCCAGGCCGCAGACGGAGCGGGAGTACAGCCTCGGCTCCGGCGTGATCGTCAATCCCGAGGGCTACATCCTGACCAACAACCACGTCGTGTCAGGCGCGTCTGATATCGAGGTCTTCACACAAAACAAGAAAAAATTCCACGCAAAACTCGTCGGCACGGACCCTCGGACCGACGTGGCTGTGCTAAAAATCGATGCCACGCGCCTCCCATCACTAACCTTGGGAGATTCCTCAAACTTAAACGTCGGTGACGTAGTGTTTGCCATCGGCGACCCGTTTGGAGTCGGAGAAACGGCCACCATGGGAATCGTCAGCGCTACTGGGCGCGGCCTTGGCGGCGCCATCGAACATTATGAAGACTTCATTCAGACGGACGCCGCAATCAATCCGGGTAATTCCGGGGGAGCACTCCTCGACCTCCATGGCGACTTGGTCGGAATAAATACTGCCATCGTCACAGGAGGGAGCGGCGGCAATCAGGGCGTCGGCTTTGCCATTCCAATCGACTTAGCGCGCAAAGTGATGGAGCAAATCGTGGACCATGGGAAAGTCGTTCGGGGTCATCTGGGCGTCGCCATTCAGAGCGTCGACGCTGACATGGCGAAAGCCTTTGGCCTAAGCCAGGGAGGCGGTGCTTTGGTCGCGGAAGTAACTCCGGGAAGTCCCGCCGCGAAGGCAGGGATAGAACGAGGCGACATCATTCTCGAATTGAACGGCAAGACAGTAAATGAACCTGACGACCTAAGCTTGCACATTGCTCAGACGGCCCCGCGCTCTACAGTTCATCTGAAAATTTCACGCAACGGGCAGACGCGGGATGTCAACGTCACTCTCGATGAGCTTTCAGAGACGACTGCGGCCGCCACGAGCGAAGAAAGCGGAGCCACGGCGCTACAGGGCGTCCAAGTGCAAAATCTCACCCCTGCAATTGCGCGTGACCTCGGGATCTCCACAAACACGCCTGGGGTCGTCACCACCTCTGTGGACGCCTCCAGCGCGGCGGCAGCCGCAGGCCTGAAGCAGGGTGACGTCGTTCAGGAAGTGAATCGCAAGCCAGTCCACAATGTGGCCGAATACAACCGGGCTCTCGCTGAAGTTCATGATCAATCGATCCTGCTGCTAGTCAGCAGAGGCCAGGCAAGCCGCTTCGTGGTAGTTCAGCCGAAGTGAAGCTCGAATATTGCCAGCCTTTCTTCACCAGGGCTTCGCGAGGATTCATGAGGGCTTCAAGACCAACATTCTCTCGGAGAGCTTATGTCCTTTAGATAATTTGGCGAAGCGTGCGATAGGTACGTCGAGACGGCAAATCTGGATTCTCGATTGAGGCTATTGCAACCTCACAGACTTTGCCCTGCTTCTTACCGAAAGGAGCCAAATTGCCAAAATTCGATGCCCAATTAAATGAAGCATGGTGGGCCCTTCGCGCGGGCCTTGGTGGAGGGCTGATCGTTGCAGGTACCGACAAATTCTTCAATCTGCTCACGGATTGGAGCATGTACCTAAGCACGGTCGCCACGAAAATCGTCCCTGTGAAGGCAGCCACGTTTATGCATGCTGTAGGCATAATCGAGATTCTTCTTGGCGCCTTGCTCCTTACGCGCTGGACACGAATCGCCAGCATAGCAGTGATCTTCTGGCTGGCAGGGATCGTGGCGAATTTAACGATCACCGGGATGTTCTATGACCTCGCGATGCGCGACACCGAACTCGCCATTGGTGGGTTCGCGCTATTCCAGCTTACGGTTGTGCGCGAAAAGAGTTTGACGACGCGTTCACACAATGAAAGTTCTCATCCGGCAGTTGACGGATGAAATTCAACCAAAGATCAGATCGGAGGAAAGTACGCGTTTATTGCCGCTAATTCTGCTGTGTTCTTTCTGCACCCTGCCCACCCTTGCCGCAACCGAAACTTTCAAAAACGTTGCGGTGATCGACGTCAATTGTCACAGCAAATTCACCAGGGACCCCGATGCCCACCCGCGGGAATGCGCCGTCAAGTGCAGCGCCAGTGGGTATGGCATCTTCACCCAGGACGGCAAGTACATGAAATTCGACAAGAAGGGGAATGAGGAGGTTCTTTCAGAGCTCAAGGCTTCGGTTAGGAAGGATCATCTCCGCGTGGACGTCGCCGGCGACGTTGAAGGGGACATGCTGAAGGTTACCTCGGTCAAGTTGCTCTGACCGCCGCGCCTGACCGTGCGCCCTGCAATTGCACGCGACCTGGATCTCTACAAATACCCCTGGGGTGGTTTCTCCTCATGGGTTCATAGACAGTATCCCTGAATCGACGTGCCCCTGCCCCTCGGTCAGAATCTAGTTGAAACTGTTGAGTTCAATTCGGCGATGAGGCGCTTCCGACGAATGGCAATATAGATATTCGATTACCCGGTCGACCACTTCCAGAGCGCTTTTTCCGTAAAACTTCTTACTGTCTCGATCCTTTGATGCGGGCATCTCAATCCGAAATCTTCCGGGCCAAGCCGGCGAACCCCAGACCAACTCTTGTACACGGAGATAATGTTTTTTTGCGCCGACGAAGTATGTATATCTGTCTTCTTTAATTAGATAAGCCATCGCCGCCTCCCCCAAAGTCAGCAGTTCTTCGATAAGGAAGGCCGATGAGCGAACACCATAGTGTCCGGGGTACTCACCGGCCCAGTAGGCTATGACTAAGTATGCGTTATATCGTAATACGATGCAATTTATTTCGGGGAGTGCCGAACATAGTGAGAAAAGAAATCCCTTCGTACAATTAGGGCGTCTGCTTGGCAGGCAGACGCTCTAGTCACGCAGCCAAGCCAAACCTCCGGTTACAGACAGAATGGTCGAACAAGTCTCGAGTCAGAATGCGCGCTCTGCAGCCTGTCATTCGCCAAAACTCCGGCCGACTAGCTTGGCGCGTTGGCACTGGTAAAGGCCGCTCTGACCTCTGGACGCAGAAGATAGACGAGCAGACCTCCAGCAATTACGAAGCCGACACCGCCTCTAACGAGATCACCCATGAAGGCGTTCACCATGTCTCCCAAGACTTGGGTCGCGATGATGGCAACTGCCAGTCGCCACGCCCAAAGGCGGCGCTTGAACCAACCCGCACCAGCAACGACTAGAGTTGCGCCGAGCAGGAGAAATGGGATCCCGACCGTTTTCCCTAAGGGTGCGAGCCTCGCGTATGCCGGCGCATTGATAGCCCACACGCGGTCAAGAATGCTGTCCCGCCAGACCAGCGTGGTTCCGGCGAGAGAGGCCATCATGGCCGCGAAGAACAAGAAGATACCAACCGCGATGATTCCCTTGGGTGACTTGGTTTGAATGACCATATCGAACTCGGAGCGAAAACAATCCCGAGCCAGTTGACTATAACCTGGAACATAGTCACGCCAGCATTATGCGACATCCGGGTCCACAGAGGGCGTTCGAGGAGATCGGAGCGCGAGCAGCACTCTGTAGCACTGGATTTACCCCAACCGGACTATTCTGGCCGGCTTCAGACAGCCAAATACGAAACACTGGTAGCCATCATTCTGTCATTTGTGGGCGCGCCGGCGTCGGCGAGCTGCATACGCTGCAACCTTCAGCCGATTCCCACACAGCTGCATGCTGCACCATCGTCGCGTCCCCTTCTTGCTGATATCATGGAAATGCAACACGCACTGGGCACACTTGCGGACGCGCTTCGGATCCACAGTCGCGAATAATGTCGCCGCACTGTGCGCCAGTGGAGCAAACAAATCTTCCGGTTGGCGCGGTTCGAACCATAGCTCTGTCGCGTACGATTTCCCGTCCTTACTTAGCCGGGTACGCATGGGGTGCTGGGCCATCAGCATATTCAGTTGGTCCTGCGTGGAGTGCTGAACCGAACCACTACGCTCCCAGGCGAGGACCTCCTCTCTGAGTTTCTCGCGTAACTGTCGCATGGCTTCCGTAGTGCTCTGGGCGATGGCCGATCCCGCCCACTGGCGTTGAAGACTGCCAACTTCGCGAGAACTTAACAGATCGGCTGCTTGAAACCAGCGTAAGAGCGCGCTGAAGTCAGGGAGCAGCTCCGACGGTTTGCCGTTCTGGACCGGGCGTGTGTTCAGGAAATCAAGCGCCAGCTGATTTCCAACAAATAGAAAGCCGTCTTTCCAATCTGACTTACTTGTTGCTTTGCTCATACCATGGCCCAATGACATTCTAACACCGATAATGTAACCTTTTATCGGTTAGCACGTCAAATGATGTGGAAGCGTGACAGTCGCTGAACGGCACCTCGTCAGACCGGGCCTCTAAATCTCCAAGGAGACTCAAAAATGATCAGCTACAAACACGTCGTCGTAGATGGCAATAGGATCTTTTATCGCGAAGCCGGCCCTAGGACTGCCCCAGCTATTCTCTTACTGCACGGGTTCCCGACTTCGTCGCACATGTTCCGCAACCTGATTCCGGCGTTGGCCGACCGTTACCATGTGGTTGCACCTGATCTGCCGGGGTTTGGCTTTTCCGATGCACCCGACCATAAACAGTTTCGCTACACGTTTGAGGACCTGACCAAAGCCATCGACACGTTTACGCAGTCGATCGGTCTCGAGCACTTCGCGATTTACGTGTTTGATTACGGCGCGCCGGTGGGATTCCGGCTCGCGTTGGCTCATCCCGAGCGTATCACCGCCATCATCTCGCAGAACGGCAATGCCTATGTGGAAGGCCTGAGCCAAGGCTGGAACCCGATCCAGAAATATTGGAAGGAGCCGACGCCGGAGAACCGCGCGGCATTGCGCGATTTCCTCAAGCCGGAAGCCACCAAGTGGCAATACATCCATGGCGTGCAGGATGAATCGCAAGTAGCTCCGGAATCATATGAGCTCGACTCCGCGCTATTGGCACGGCCAGGCAATGACGAAATCCAGCTTGACCTCTTTCTGGACTATGCCAGCAATGTTGCTCTCTATCCCAAGTTCCAGGAATATTTCCGCACAAAGCAGCCTTCCCTGCTTGCCGTATGGGGCAAGAACGATCCGTTCTTCCTGCCCCCTGGCGCTGAAGCGTTCAAGCGCGACAACCCGGACGCTGAGGTGCATTTCTACGACACCGGTCACTTCGCACTCGAAACGCACCATCAAGAAATTGCTAGTGCTATTCGCGATTTCCTGAGCCGGACGGTCGCGTCGAACGCCGCCGCTGCGTAAGTCCGTCCGATTTTGACGGCGCCGCAGCGTAACGTCTCGAGGGCCATGAATCACCTACTCGCTCGAATGCCAAACTAATTCAACAACCAGAAACGGGTTCTGGGAAGCTTGACGTGCGTTCTGGACGAATGGTCGGCATCCGGAGGATATCCGCCGTCCTCAAGTAAGTTGCGAATGCCCCATCATCCGCACGGGACGAGAAGTGCGTCTAAGGAAGTCAAATGGATTGAGTCCCCATGGCCTGTGGGGCCCGGCACCGGGGCCTGTTAGGGTAATGCCGCGCTCCGAGAGACCCAGAGCGAAGTGAATACCGAAGGAAAACGTCGGCCGATTTGGGATACCACGGCACGGTAGCGGCTAGTCCTGTATGAATATGGTGCAGTAGAATTTAGGGAGGATAACTCCACTGGCATGAAAATCTATTTTGGCTTCACCGTAGCGGGCGACCGCTCGGGAGTGACGGTAGCGAGGACAATTGTGGACATCCTCGTGGAGATGAGGCACGAAGTGCTAACACGGCATTTGGTCCAGGACAACGCGTGGGAAGCGGACCGGCGTATCACGCCCAAAGAAGTCTATTTGCGGGATATGAAATGGCTTGAGCAGTGCGACCTGTTTATAGCGGAAGTTTCCGGTTCATCATTTGGCTTGGGCTTCGAGACTGGGTACCTACTTGGGGCAAGCACAAAGAAAGTAGTCCTATTCTATCGGCGAGACGTCGAAACCAAAATATCTCTATTAATTACGGGTATCACCCACCCGAATTGCAGGCTGGCACCGTATTCGGACCTCAACGAAGTAGAGAGTTGGATCAGGAACAACTTGTTCCAATAAGAATCCTTCTCAACATCATCCTTTCGGTTATCGAAAGCACCCGGGTTGGCTCTTGGATTATCGTACCTACGAACCGCTCACTTCGCCGAATGAATCAGGAGAGCCCCAAGGCACGCCCAGCAAAGACCGCGGCAGGTTTAGGAGGCGAAGACCGCTCTGCGACCGCATCGGATTCCGCCGCTGTGATCGCCCGGCGGATCGCAGCCAGTGTGGCGCTATCGTCGAAGCGGACACTGGCTCCATCCGATTGGACGCCAAGCTGCGTCCACAAGCGATCCAGGTCCACTCTCACCGGCTTGTCTTTCATTCTTGTGTACAGCGGCTGAAGAACGTTCACCCCAACCGCGCGGTCTCCCATTCTGAGAGCATCCTCAAGATTCCAGTCCTTCCGGATGTCACCACCGGCGTCGAGAACGCCACGAAGAGCATTCTCCAAACCCTGCGCATTGTTAGTCTGGCGACGAATCTCAACGTCAGCTAGGAGGCAAAACAGCGCTCCTCCCCAGTACGTTCTTCCCCAAGTGTGCGTGCGATCAAGTCCGCGGTCTCCAACCTGAGGGAGGCCCTGGGGCATGTCCCGGACAAGATCAAACCACATCTGCTCCGCTTTGAGATGTCCCGCATGAATTCTAGCGATTGGTTCGACGTAGGTCGCGATCCCCTCTTCGATCCAATGGTGCCTTTCGTCCACGGAAGGAAAAGCCAGGTGAACCATTTCGTGGGTCAGCATCCAGTCTGAGGCAAATTCGGCAGGGGAAGTCTCGTTGCCTACGCGTATGGTGATTCGTCCACCCCGATCGCCAAATGCCATGCCGTTGCGGATGCCTCTTCCTTCGAAAGGAGTGATCCGAATCAAGACTTGAGGCACAGGAAAGCGGCCATAATAGGCAGTCACTGACTCAGCGGCCGACCTGACCCAGCGAAAGATGTCCTTCGCCGGCAGTCGCAGAGTGCTCCCCTCGATCCTGATGTCGACCCGAGCGTTCCCGATCAGCAGACTCGAAGTCATCTCGTCCTTTGCAGATACAAACGAGAAACAAAGCAGAAAAACCAGCGCACCCATGGCTGCTCGTGCGAAGAAGCCCGCCGTATGACTTCGGAGCATTCAATAACCATGAGAACTGTCGACGTGAGAGGCGGGCGATCAGGCTGGAACTGAATTCGCTTGCTTTACCCGCGCGGAGCCAAAGAAAAGCGTTATCGCCACGTCCACCGAAATCTTGCCCGCGCCAAAAATTAACACGATCAAAGAGACCACCAGAAACGCAAAAGGAGCAGCGGCGACAAACTTGTCCGGATCGGAAATGAAAGAGAACAGCGCATCGTGGTCTCCGAAGACGTAGGCCATGATCATGTTCACGGTGAGCACCAGGCCGGTGATTCTGGACAGCAAGCCCAAGGCCAGGAAAATACCGCCAAAAAACTCCACGCAGGCAATGAACACGGCCATCTGCGCGGGCATCGGCAAGCCAAGCGTGCCGAAATACTCCGCCACACCGGACAGATGATGGAGCTTACCCCAGCCGCTCTGGGCAAGCTGCCATCCAAAATAGAGCCGCACCAGGAACAGGAAGGGCGACTGCAGGTAAGAAACCAAACCGAAAGACTGGTCATGCCATTGCCGAACTTTCGCGATCACTTTACTCATGATTTCTAGCGATTCCCTTTTCTCGCGGACTTTCTCGCCGCGCGTGTTTTTCCTCTGGTCGACAAAACCATCCCAAAGTTGCCCAAGTCTGGAATGAGTGCTGAACAAATGCAGCGCGGTCAGCCGCAGGGACTGCACTCTTTCGGAACGCCAACTCGATAGCACGCTCAATCGTCTTTCCGCTTCGCAGTGCGCCAAGGAGCGCAAACTCCTCCGGCTCGATGCGACGAAAATAGACGGAGAAATCCAGGCGATGAACTGCCACAAAGATTTGCGCAGGTTCAAGCTTCGCAACCGCCCGGACCTTGCTGCGTTTTTTCCGTTCCTGAACCGCGTTACTAGTAAAATCAGCTGCGACGTCGCCGTGTTTCACGGCCAGGAGCAGGTCGTCGACTGGATAGCGCAACTCAAGCAGCTGCACATAAGGCTGAAGGGCGAGCCTGAGCTGCGGCGGCTGCATCTCCCGGAGATCCTCGGAGCGCAGGGAGGGCCTGGCCTGACCGTCGAACGCTTCGATGTCCGCCCATTCGAGCCGAACCATATCGAGGGCCAGCGCCTGCCGGTCGCGCATCCAGTTCGGATTTTCGCGCAACCAGGATTCCAGGCGTGCGCCCAAATTTCTCAGGGTGAAAGAGCGCGAGGGACATTCCGTAAGATAGGCCTTGCACATGGATTCGAACCACTGGCCGCCAAGAACAGCGCGCAAACCAGGAAAATCTTCGGCCAGTGCGGCGAGAACGCGCAACCAATATTGGCGATTGTAGATCTCCAGGCGCTCGAAGGAAGTTAGGCGGTCGTTTGGCTTGATATAACGGGCTGCGTAAGAGCTCATGCGCCCTCCGCCGGGCGCACTGCGTTGCATACGTTCCGAGCGCGTCAGCGGCTGCATCACGGCGCGAGCGACGGCGCGCTGAAGCGCGGCAAGCTTCATACCGCCACCGCGAGGGACGTATCTGCGAGGAAGCGGTTGGCCTTCATGGCTTCCCGGTGAACTTCCTGAAAGGAAGGGATACTATCGTCCCACTCCAGCAAAGTAGCCGTATGGCCGGCGCGCTGAATGGCGCGTTCATAGAGTTTCCAGACCGGATCGATCACCGGATGGTCGTGAGTGTCGAGGATGTATTTTTGGAATTTCGAGTGGCCGGCGATGTGGATCTGGGCTATGCGCTCCGCAGGAACACTGTTCACGTACGTGAAGGGATCGAAATTATGATTTCGCGAGGAAACATAAATATTGTTGACATCCAAGAGAATCCCGCAGTCAGCCCGCTCCGCCACTTCGTTCAGAAACTCCCATTCCGTCATTTCTGAGACGTGAAATTCCGCGTAACTGCTGACGTTCTCGACGGCGATTGGCACTTCAAGAAAGTCGCGCACTTCGCGGACCTTCTGAGCCGTAAGGCGTGCCGCTTCGAAGGTGTAGGGCATGGGAAGAAGATCGTGCGTGTAACACCCGTCTACACTTCCCCAACACAAATGGTCCGTAAGCCAAGGCGTTTTCGTGCGCTTCACCAGTTCCTTCAGACGCCGCAGGTGCTCGCGGTTTGGCTTCTCCGCCGAGCCGAAATACATCGAGACGCCATGCTGTACCACTTTGTACTGCTCGAGGATCTGATCCAAAATGTGCAGCGGCCGTCCGCCGTCGATCATGAAATTTTCGGAGATGATTTCAAACCAGTCGACAACCGGCTTGCGGGAGAGGATGTGATCATAGTGCGGAGACCGCAGGCCGATCCCAATTCCATAATTCGTAAATCCATTAAATTTATTTTCAGGCATGCAAGCCTCCAAGCAACTAAGATGAGAGAGGGCCGCAACTACTGGCCCCCTCCCCGGAGAGAAGCCTCCAATCACGAATTGCCGGTTAGGACGGCTTTTTCCCGCCGTCAGTCCGGCAGCCACCCTTGCCCTTGCAGGAGTTTTTGCCCTTGCATCCGTTGTCCCCGGACTTGCAGGCGCCCTTGCCCTTGCAAGAGTTCTGGCCCTTACAGGCGTGTCTGTCCTTTTTGTCCTTGGCTTTCTCCGACATCTGATCCTTGCTCTGGTCCTGATCCTGCGCGCTGAAAGAAGTCTTCAGCGAAGGAAGCAGAGTTGAAGCCTTAACTGCAGCTCCGGTCCCGGCGAACAACCCCGCAAACGCCGCACCTGCGAGTATGGCCTTTGTCGTTTTCGTCATATTTCAAGCTCTCCCGTCGATTTGAGTTGAGATACGAAACACCGTCCAGACACTCTTTCCGCATCGTGGATCGCGAATCTCGCTCGGTCTCACAAACCAGCTCTTGTTGCGACTTCGAAGTGGCCTCGAACGCCCCGACAAGGTGTTCCGTCCATTGAATGAGAGTCGCGAGTCGTATAAAGGTTTCCGAGATTTTCAACAAGCATTGGCGGTGAGGTCTTGGAATTTTCTACTTCTGCGGCCGAAGGAAAGAGGGCTAGACGCCGAAAAGACGAAAACAAATAGGGAGATTCTCCCACCACGAGAACGTTCATTTTCCGTGCTTCACCTACAGTGGACGCGGACATAGTCCTCCTTCTGCCTCGCAACAATGCGGGGCCGACCTCATTTGACCGATCAATTCAATAACCGAGATTTTGAACGGCTAATTTTCTCTCCGTGCTTCTGCGGCAGTCCAGATCGATGCGCCAAGGAGAACCAGATCCTTGATGAGGAATTGACCGGCATCTCCCAACAAGGGAACTCCGTGTGACAACAGCAACGCTCCCGGTGTCGAGAATAGAAAACTCACCGTAAGAACGAAGATGATGACGGCGCCAATGCTGCCGATGAAAGAGAGCTTTGCGGAGAACGGACGCACTGCTATGAGTGCAGCGACAGCGATTTCGATCGCTCCGATAAGATTGGAAACGAACTGAAGGCCGAACAAACGGTAGAGCCAGAACATCAGCGGGCTGCTTGCTACCAAGGGCTGGATACCCTGCGCCTCATCAGCTGTGAACTTAAGAACCCCAATTAGAAGAAGAGTGACCACCAAGCCGTAGCGGGAAACGTGAATGCCCACTCTTTCCAGTAAGGTTTTGGTCTCGAAGCGACGAGGTCCCTCCACTAACATTTTTTCCGCAATTGAGCATTGATTAGTTGTATCCACGTTCTCGCTTTCCCGGGACCGCCCGTATCATACAATTTGCTGAGAAGGTTCCGAGAACCCAACGAATGAAGCCCCGCCGTGTCTCCTAGGAGACACGGCGGAAACCTTGAAAGGATCGAGATCAGCTGGTCAGTCGAGGCGTTGAGCAATCGGGCAGTTGATGGAGAACCCGGAACTCCCAAATGGTTTTCCACCCGGTCCAGTGATCAGGCCGTCTTGCACGAAGGTAAGAATCTGGAATTCCTCGCGCACCTGACCACGGAAACCCTTTTCGATGGCACCCTGGGTCCACTCAAATAATTGAGCGTCCCAAGCCGGGCTGTAATCCAGCGCGATGGTTGGGATTCCCCCAAGCACGTTGTTGGGGCGGGCTCCATCCGCTAAATCCGCCGACAAACCCTGCCGTTGAGGATTGTTGCACCCTCCTGACTCCGCGCCGTTCGTGGAGATAAAGATTCTCTCGATGGGGCTGGAGAAGGTGTCGTCCGTACCGAGATGAAGCTGCTGCATCAATGGTGCAAACGTGTTGTGTTCGATGGCCGCGCCCAGCGGAATGCTGGTGTCCATTGAGAGGTACCAAACCGGCCGGCCAAAGCTAAACCCATTGATCAGGTTGATAGTCACCGTCTGGGCGAACGGGTCGATGGCCACTACTTCGTCGTGAACCTTGCTATAGTCAACGTCTCCATTGGGGAAATTGATTTGATTGGCGTCCACACCGAAAGCCACGATGGGAGCGTTGTAAATCACGCCTGCGGCATTCGTGACTTTGACAAAGGGACTGTAGTCTGCATCGCCGACAGCACCAGGTTGCGCCGAAACCGGCGGAAATTCCGCTCCGGGAGGCCCTGGAACGATATTGCGAACAGGCGAGAAATCGACTGTGCCTTTATCGAACACGAGAGTTCCATCGGCCGCGAGGTTTGCCGTTCTCGCCGCGTTAGACGCGAAAGTAAGCTTCGCTGAGAAGTTCAAGCCCAACTCTGCTGCGACGTTCGGATCGTCCACATCCGTCAAGATGTACCAGACATTCTTCTTACTGCCCTTCATGTGCCCCAAATAAAGCGGCAAGGTAATGGTGCCGTGCGCCGCATCAACGGTCCCGGACTTCAGTAGTTGAACGGGCCCGACCAAACTCGGATTGGTTTCCGAGGGCGGCGGTCCAAAGTAAGTCAGCGGAACGGTAGCACCTACAGAGGGCGGCGCCGGGAACAAGTTACACCCAGGTCCCGGACCGATCGGCCCCGGTCCTGGGCCTTGGTCAAAGTTGAACGTACCTGAACTTGACGACCCAGTAGAGGAGGAACCTCCAGAAGTTGCCGTCACAGGAGAGTTCGAACTGGTTCCCGAAGAAGTGGGAGAAACGAGCCCGCCTCCATTCGAAGCAACTGAAACAGGAGGCAGAAGTACGCCGCCTCCGAAGACTGGAGCTGCCTGAGAAGGACTGGAAACTGCAGCTTGATTACTTTCGAGATTGCTTGTTGTGCTGTTGTCCTGATTGCTGTCCCGGTTGCTCTCCTGAGACGCCTTGATGTTGCCAATGCCTACGGGGTTGGAAGGCGCAGTTACACTCCCGGTCACAACAGCGGGGGTAATCTCGGCAACAGCAACGGCAGGCGCTGACTCGGACCGGACGCCAGATTGCTGAGTTTGCCTCGTCTGCTTCAGAGCAGCCTTTTCTTTGGCTATGAGCTTGAGGGTATAGGCATGGAACTCTCCAGAGGGATTAAAGCTTGCGAATCTGCTACTCAGTTTGAGAAGACTTTCCACCTTCGCGTCTGAAGCCCCTTTCTCGAGGAGCTGGCGCACGTAGGCTTGGTCACGTTGCGCGCTCTGTTCTTGGAGAGATCGCTCGCTCTTCTTTTCCTGGGCCTTGGACGGTAGCTGAAGGAAAGCTAACAACCCGAAAGATGCAATGGCGAAAGCCACTTGTATCTGCCTCGCAAGCGGACTTCGCCGAACTGTTTTCAGCACGTAGATTCTCCTTTTTCGTCTTACGGATTTACTGCAGCAATGGGATTCAGGGAGGTTTGGAAAGTTTCACGCGCAGCTAACTTTTTGAGCTAATGTTTTAGTAGATCCGTTGGGATGCGCTTAGGTATTTTGGGTCCGCTCATGCTCTATCAATCTCTCCCAGATGCGGGGCAAATAAATCACTCGCCAGTTCGACGACACTGATTAGTTTTGTGGGTGTAGCGAGACGGAAGTCCGCTTCGGGCCCTTCCATGGAGTGCTAGCTCTTTTGTTTCGGCCGTGCCTTTCCGATGCAGTAGACGCAAGAGGTATAGCCCTCACGAATCGCTTCCTCCACAGGCAGGAACTTCGGCTTTCCCTGCAGATGCGAGCAGCCCGCAACGTGATACACCTTATCATCTGCATCCTGCGACACTGCTACAAGTCCCGTAACTGCAGGCGAATCGGAAGAGCTCGACGGATTCTGGTGTTCGGGCCGGGGCAAGATAATTCGTTTCGCTGAGAATAACGCGAAGCCCAACGGCACTGCCGCGGCTGCTGTCAAGGCCCAAGCAAGAACCGCCCGCCGCGAGGGTCGAATTTGCTCTTCCGGTCCGTGCTTCAGTCTCTGGTTCAGTCTAGCGTGCAGACGATCGTGAAACCCCCTGGGCGGCGCCAAAACTCGCTCATCGCGATATAGACGAATAACGTTGCAGGTTCCTTCAAGAACTGCGGCGCATTGCCGGCATATAGCGAAATGCTCTTCGAGGGCGGTCCTCTGTTTGGGGTCTAGCTCATCATCGACGTAGTCGGAGATGTCCCGCCAAACTTCTTCACAAGTCATTCCCATGGTTTCCTTACCTCTTTGAATGCTAACCCCACCTCGCCACCCTGTTGCAGCCCCGGGGACAGAATATCCCTCAACATCAAACGAGCACGTCGAAGGCGCGTTTTTACGGCTCCGCGCGTAATTCCCAAGATGTTGGCAGTTTCCGTGATGCTCAGTTCGTTCACATCGCGGAGAATAAAAGCCAATCGGTAGTGCTCTTCGAGTAAGGCCAAAGCCTTGGCCAGAGCTTTACGAATCTCAGAACGCTCCAACGCCTCTGAAGGAATCTCGCGCCAATCGGCAAAATCCTTTGGGACATATGCTCCGTCGTCATCAGCCCCCTTTGTCAACGAAAACATAATTCCGTGCCTCAGCTTCCGTTTGCGCATCCTTGCTTCATTGATAGCAATCTGAATCAGCCACGTCCCAAACGCCGACTCCCGGCGAAACTGGCGAAGACGTGCCAGTGCTTTCAGCAGTACATCCTGCGTCACATCTTCGGCATCCTCTTTGCTTCTCAGCATCGAGATCACTGTCGCGTAGACCGTCCGTTGATATGGCCGGATGAGCTCAAGGAATAAATCCTTCTCGCCCTCCTGAATTCTGCTGATCAAGACCTCTTCATTCGCTCGGATCCGGTCGTTTCGCGTTTCATTTTCTGCGCAATTTGTCGTTGCGCTTACAGGCATGCGCCTTTCCGCGAAGACATTTCCGCCGAGGTTGCAATCAGCCAACGAAGTGGGGCCTGGTAGTTTTCCGCTCAAGTCAGACGCAATCTCTCTTGCCAAGCAAAGCCTTTGCTTTCTTGCACTACCCGTTTACACACTTCCCCAAAACTCTGTGTCCGCACAGACGTCCTGGTCGGGCTGCGCGCGAGCAGAGCTCTATAACGCAGCAAACGTCTCGCGGTTTGAGACGCGCCCCTTGCTTCAGGTCTCCACTGAATAGGCGCCCTGAAATGAGATTCCCGTCTGGCGAAAGAGTTTCCGAGGAGAGATCGAATTCATCGGCGCTTAGGGAGCAGACCTGACTGGACTAGAAGTCAACGCATGCTGAGGGCTCCAATTAGGGCCTCAGAACCTGATCAATAATCCGCCAGTGAACGCCAGATTATTCTGAAGATTGCCGGTGACTTTTTGATTGTAGTTGGGCAGCCCCGAATAGAAGTCACGCACTTCGATCCGGAAGCCGATGGGTATTTTGAGGACGTGGATGACCGTTCGAGTGTCAACCCCGCCACCAAACACAAGAGTTCCGGTATTTGTGCCCGGCTTAAACGATGGCGCGGTAGCAGGTGCCTTCTCAAGGAAGAGCGCATATCCGCCTCCAAACGACAGCCAGGGCGAAAACACACCGTTCGGATGGAACTTCACTCGGACGTGGGGAGTCAGAAAAATAAAGGCATATTGACCGATCGCATTCTGGGACTGCTGACTGACCTTTACATCAAACGGAGATGCCAGAAAATCAGCGCCGCCATCAATTGCGAATTTCTGCTTGAGGACAAAAGTTCGATCGTACTCAGCTCCCAACGTTAAGCTGGAATTGAACGTTATATCCCGGTTGGGCAGCACGGTCCCACCAGGTCCTATGAGGCTCGCGCCAGGAGACAGGGTTTGGCTTGGCGTTACAATCCCTCCAATCACAAGCCCGACTTCATTCTTTTCCTGTGCCAGAGCTGGGACGGACAAAAAAGCAACTGCCATGATGAGCCCGATTAACCACTCGAGCTTATTCTTCTGCGCTTTCTCCGGTGACACGGCACCGTCCGAAGCAGTAACGAAGAGCTTCAGTGCTTGCATAACAGGTTCTCCAACAAGGATGGAATTCACTTGAAATATCCCCCTCAGAACACTTTCTCGATTGCCTGATGAATCGTAATTGCGCATGATCGGCCCCCAGGCAATTCGAAGCCCATTGGTGCGATGAGGGAGTTCGGACATGGAAAAGTGCGGGACCTGCACTCTGAACTCCCTCTGGATATCCCCGAGAACGACGATCTAGTTGCTTCCGGAACTTGCTGAAGCGGACCCGCTGTCGTGTGGTCTCGCTGCGGCTTCCAGGATCTCCGAGCGCGATACGGGGATGTTGTAAACGTCGTGCGATGTCAGAATTCTGGTCAGGAAGTGCACTTCCCCAACTCGCTCGAAACTCACTTGGGGCTTGTCAGTAGAGGTGTCTTCGGTCTCGATAGGATGGACAAACACACTCTTACCAGTCTCACGGTTGCTGAGGATGACTCCCTCGTTTTTATCATTCGAAAAACGGCTTACGGTGTACGTGCCTGCGGGAAGCGTCTTGCCACTGACCACAAACTCGAATGGGAGTGTTACAACAATCTCGCCTCGAATCTGAGCTTGTGCAGCCACACCCACCCCAAGAAGGCAAATGAGTGTCAACAGAATGCTCGCATACTTCTTCATAGTTTCTCCTTTTGAACGTTTGGGCTCTCGTTGCTGATCCGTGCGGTGCGCAGTCTTTCCGCAAGAGGGGCGTTTAGCACCCGTTTCAACAATCATCCTCAAAACGTGTACAGACAGTGAGATGGGTTTGTTCCCGCAAAGTTTCCAGAATTCAGCGTAAAAAGTTTGTCGGTCGCCACTGGGCCGCAGAGAGATCGTGGTAAAGCCATACCAGAACTGAGATGGAGCGACTTCCGTGATTTCGAAATCGCTCTGAAACCTTTGGGCAGCTCGAGAATCTCACTGCACTGGCGAATCTTCGGCCTTGAGGACTGAACGGGACCTAAGACTTCCCCCTTGGAGGGGCCTCTCGTGCATTGAAGTGCGCCTTATTACCAAACTCTCGGTGCTAGGAGCAGCGAATGGCAGACGTAAAGCTCGTGGTGATGTACCCGCGCCCCAAGGATGTTGATGCGTTCGAGAAAATCTATCAGACAGAACACGTGCCGTTGGCAGTCGCAAAACTAGGTGGCAAGAGCAAGATGGTCGCGACCAAGGTACTGGGCTCACCTCAAGGGACTCCCCCTTTTTACCGCATTGCAGAGGTTTACTTTCCTTCGATGCAGGCTCTGGAAGCGTGCGCTGCCTCGGAAGGCGGGAAAGAAGCCCTGGCACACGCGGTGAAGATTTCTTCCGGGGGAACACCAATCTTTTTGGTGGCCGAAGAGGAAACCTTTACGTTTTCACAAAAAGCAAACGCTTAAGGGAGAAACATCATGCGTTTCAGGTTGCTGATTCCGGCATTGGTCGCATTTTCGATTCTAGCGATACTCTCACTTCGACATGCTCATGCTGCGGGTACGGCAGCGAGGGAAGTCATGGATGACACTTCCCGCGCTCCCGTGCTCGTTGAATTGTTTACGTCCGAGGGCTGTTCCAGCTGCCCTCCCGCCGATGCCCTGTTAGAAAGGCTGGACCGCTCCCAGCCGGTAAACGGCACGGAGCTGATCGTCCTGAGTGAACATGTGGACTATTGGAACGATATCGGATGGAAGGATCCCTTCTCCTCGCACGAATACAGCGAAAGGCAAAGCGC